>Ga0351880_1056_pt2 | contig 23242 bp, 16 predicted proteins | sample BONcelFGM3001E13_FD_206766 | JGI IMG/M metagenome (GOLD analysis project Ga0351880, IMG submission 206766) | Enriched cells from coal bed in the Powder River Basin, Montana, United States - BONCAT cells FGM rep3 HSBNCT.FGM.300.1.E13 ...
AGGATTACTCGATTGCCGAGATCGAGCAGGCCGTGGGCTGCGTTGGTTGCGGCAGCGTCGGTCAGGGTCAAGAGCCAAGCGCCAAACATAGGCTACCTTCTTTCTTCAGTCAGTGTGTGGTTACCAGCCAATCATCATGCCGACCAGCGTGATGACCAGACCGCCGGCCACGATGGAGCCGAGTTGACCGGACACATTGGCGCTGATGGACTGCATCAGGATGAAGTTGTAGGGGTCTTCGGCCTTGGCCATTTTCTGCACCACGCGCGCGCTCATGGGGAACGCGCTGATGCCAGCCGCGCCGATCATGGGGTTGATCTTGTTTTTACGGAAGAGGTTCAAAAACTTGGCGAACAGCACGCCGCCCGCCGTGTCAAACACGAAGGCGAACAGGCCCAGGCCCATGATGAGCAGCGTATCCCAGCGCAGGAAGTTGCCCGCCACCATCGTAGAGCCGATGGTCAGACCCAGCAGAATGGTGACAAGGTTAGCCAACTCGTTCTGGGCGGTTTTGCTGAGGCGCTCCAGCACGCCGCACTCGCGCAGCAGGTTGCCAAACATCAGGCTGCCCACCAGCGGCGCGCTCATGGGCACAATCACGCCCGCGAGCACCGTCACCACAATGGGGAACAGTATCAGCGCGATGCGCGGGGCGCGCTGCTCGCTGTAGGTCATGCGGATGGTGCGCTCTTTCTGGGTGGTGAGCGCTTTGATGACCGGCGGCTGGATGACGGGCACCAGCGCCATATAGCTATAGGCCGCCACCGAGATAGGAGCCATGTAGTCGCGCAGCTCGAAGTGGTTGGCCACGTACAGCGTAGTGGGCCCGTCCGCCGCGCCGATGATGCCGATGGCCGAGGCCAGCCGCAGTACGATGCTCTGCTTGTCCGCCCCTTCCGCCATGGCGGCGATATCCGGCACGACAACGGGGATCAGGAACATCGCCACCAGGAACGTGGCGAAAATGCCGAACTGGGCAGCCGCGCCGAAGAAGATCATCGAGGGGTCCTTCATCAGCGGGGAGAAGTCAATCATCGCGCCCACGGCGATGAAGATGAGGATGGGGAAGAGCTCGTTCTGGATGCCCGCGCGGAACAGCACGGTCAGGAACCCGTCCTCGCCCAGCACGCTGGCAGCGCCGCTGCCGAACTGGTCGATAATAGGGGGCAGGTTGGCCAGGATCGCGCCAAAGCCGATGGGCAGAAGTAAAGCGGGTTCATAATCCTTGCTGATGGCCAGCTTTGTGTGCAGCGTGAGCTTGTGGAAGCGGAAATTGTTGTGCAACAGCTCGGTAATGACGGCAAAGCCCATACCGCCAATGATGACTAGGGTTGCGACGGTCAGCAGCACAAGCGGGTCGCGTTGGAACTGCCCCAAGCTGCGAAAGCCGCCCAGCAGGTCGAACCCCGCGTTGCAAAACGCGCTGACGGCGTGAAACAGGCTGTGCCATATGCCGCGGCGCACCCCCATCATGGGGATAAACCGTATGCTCAGCAGGCAGGCGCCAATCAGTTCGATCACCAACGCCAGCAGCGCGAACCACTTGCTCAGGCGCACCATGCCCGCGAGGCTGTTGGCGTTCATCGACTCACGGATGAGCACACGGTTCTTCAGCGATATGCGCCGCCCCAGCGCGACCATCAGCAGCGTGGCAAACACCATGAACCCCAGCCCGCCGATCTGTATCAACAGCAGAATCACGATACGGCCAAACATGGAAAACGCGTCGGCGGTATCGACCACGGTAAGCCCCGTCACACACACCGCCGATGTGGCGGTAAACAGCGCGTTATGGAAGCCCACCGAGCGATGGTCGTTGGCCGCGATGGGCAACGTAAGCAGCAGCGCGCCGATGAGAACCACCAGCATGAAGCCCAGCACCATAACGCGTTCCGGCCTGATGTTGCGCAGGAAAAGCGGCACCCGCCTCTCCGATTGATGCGGAAGCAAGTTCATCCTCCTCCAGTGTCGTTTCAGGGTGTATTATAGTTCTTTTTGCCCTGTTTGTACAGCCCTTTCACCGTCCGGAGCGCTTTACAGCCCAGCTGCGGCGTGCTATGCTAGGGGCACCATGCAAGGGAGGTATACACCTGTGACAGTCAAGGAACGGTTCCTGCGCTATGTGACCATCGACACCGGCGCGGATGAAACCAGCGGCACCCACCCCTCCAGCCAGAAGCAATGGCAGCTTGCCCACCTGCTGGAAAGCGAACTGCTCGCCATGGGCGCTCAGGACGTGCGAGTGTCGCCGGATTGCTACGTATATGCGTCCATCCCCGCCAATGAAGACGGTCAGCCCGTCATCGGCCTCATCGCGCACATGGATACGTCGCCCTCGGTGCCCACGGGGCCGGTCAACGCCCGCGCGGTGCTCTACGAGGGGGGCGACCTGCCCGTGGGCAACGGCGTGGTCATGAGCGAGGCGGCGTTTGAGAGCCTCGCACGCCACCGCGGGCACGAGTTGATCGTGACCGACGGCACCACACTGCTGGGCGGCGACGACAAGGCGGGCGTGGCCGAGATCATGACCGCCGCCGAAATGCTGCTTCGTGACCCCGCCATCCGCCACGGCAAGGTGATGATCGGCTTCACGCCGGACGAGGAGATCGGGCAGGGCGCGGACGCGTTTGACGTCAAGGGTTTCGGCGCGGATTTCGCCTACACGGTGGACGGTGGAGCGCCCGGCGAATATGAGTGCGAGAACTTCAACGCCTGCACCGCGCGCGTGGCGGTCAAGGGCTTCAACATCCACCCCGGCTCGGCCAAGAACAAGATGCGCAACGCATCGCTGATGGCGATGGCCTTTGCCCGCATGTTGCCGGAGAGCGAGACTCCCGCCACCACCGAGCTGCGCGAGGGCTTCTACCACCTGTGCGACATGCAGGGCGACGAGTCCGCGGCGGCGCTGCACTACATCGTGCGCGACCATGACCGCGCACGCTTCGAGGCGCGCAAAGCGCGCCTGAGCGCCATTGCCGCCTACGTTAACGGCGTATACGGCGAAGGCAGCTTCACCCTTACGCTTACGGATAGCTACTTTAACATGAAGGAAGTCATCGACCGCTACCCCGAGGTGACCGAGCGCGCGCTGGCCGCCATCCGTGCTGTGGGGGACGAGCCAACGTTTGTGGCCATCCGTGGCGGAACCGACGGTGCGCGCCTGTCGTTTGAGGGCCTGCCCTGCCCAAACCTGCCCACCGGCGCCTATAACATGCACGGCGTGATGGAGTATGCCAGCGTGCCGGAGATGGAGCGCATCGCGCGTATGCTGGTGGAACTGGTACGCGCGCGGTAAAGCGTACCTTCCCCGGCACGGAAAAACAGCCGCGCCAGCCTGCAAGCAGCCGCCGCAAAAAACCGGCACACCCAGCGCCGGCCAAGCGGCGGGCGGGCAGCTTGCGGGGGCATTCCATCGCCCCGGCTGGCGTCGGCATTTCCCCCGATGCCTTGCGTTACGCCGCCCGTTCATGTATAATGAAACCGAAGGCAGCTCCTGAGCGGGCACGCACACAACATTACAATGCAAGGAGGCGTTACCATTGATTCAGGTGATCGCCGGCAATAAGGGTTCAGGCAAGACCAAGCGCATCATCGACATGGCCAACACCGCATCCCAGGACAGCAAGCACGATATCGTATTCATCGACGACGACAACCGCTACATGTTCGACCTGCGCCACGAAGTCCGTTTCATCAACGCAGGCGAGTACAATCTGGTGAGCGACCAGATGTTCATGGGTTTTCTGGCGGGTGCGGTGGCCCAGAACTTTGACGTGGGCCTGATCCTCATCGACGCGTTCAAGAAGCTCATCAAATGCGAGCTCGGCACCACGGCATGGCTGTTTGAACGGTTTGAAGCCCTCAGCGAGAAACACGGCGTGGACTTTGTCATCTCCATCAGCGAGGACCCCGAGGAGCTGCCCGACTTCATCAAGAAGTACGTCATCTGAACTCGGTCTACATACACAGGCGGAGGCTTACGGGCTTCCGCCTGCTTAACAGGCTGGCGCGGCTCGCGCGGTAAGGCGCGGGCCTGCGCGTAGCGGTGCACCGGTAATTTGACCAAGGGAGTGGAGCGTATGTCCTTCTTTTCCACACGCGGCGGCGCGTGCGTGACCGCCTCGCAGGCGGTGCTCTGGGGCCTTGCCAAAGACGGCGGGCTTTATGTGCCCTCGATGTATCCCCAGCTGCCATTGGAGAAGATTGCGGCCTTCTGCCAGATGAGCTACCAGCAGGTGGCCGAGCGTGTGCTGCGCAGCTTTTTGGAGGATTACTCGATTGCCGAGATCGAGCAGGCCGTGACGGCCGCCTATGCCGCGCCCGCGTTTGACGACCACGCCATCGCCCCGCTTCAAAAGCTGGAAAACGGCATCCATGTGCTGGAGCTTTTCCACGGCCCCACGCTCGCCTTTAAAGACATCGCGCTCAAGCTTCTGCCCCATCTGGTCAAAATGGCCGCGGTCAAGAACAACGAGGCCCGCGAAGTGAGCATTTTAGTCGCCACCAGCGGCGATACGGGCAAGGCCGCGCTGGAGGGCTTCCGCGATGTGCCGGGCACCAGCTGCACCGTCTTCTACCCCGAAAACGGCGTCAGCCCCATGCAAAAGCTGCAAATGGTGACCACGCAGGGGGAGAACACGCATGTGATCGGCGTGCGTGGCAACTTTGACGACGCGCAGGCGGGCGTCAAACGCCTGTTTTCCGACCCCGCATTCCACGAAAAGATGGACGCACTGGGCAAACTGCCCTCCTCCGCCAACTCCATCAACTTCGGGCGGCTGGTGCCGCAGGTGGTGTACTACTTCACCGCTTACGCCGCGCTGGTGAACAGCGGCGCTGTGCGCATGGGCCAGCCGGTCAACTTTGTGGTGCCAACCGGCAACTTCGGCGATATCCTCGCGGGGTATTACGCCAAGCGCATGGGCCTGCCGGTGGGCAAGCTCATCTGCGCCAGCAACCGCAACAACGTGCTCAGCGACTTTTTTACCGACGGCATGTACTACACGCACCGCACGTTTTTCACCACCATGTCGCCCAGCATGGACATCCTGATTTCCTCCAACCTGGAGCGCCTGCTCTATGAGAGCGCGGACCGCGACGGGCGGCTGGTCAAATCCTGGATGGAGCTGCTCAAGGACTGCGGCAGCTTCTCCATCGGGGCGCAACGGCTTTCCGAGCTGCAAAAAACCTTCGCCGCAGGCTTTGCGGACGACGCGATGACCGCCGAGGAAATCCGTCGCGTGTTTAAGCATACCGGCTACCTGATGGACCCGCACACCGCCGTGGCGAGCCATGTGCTGGCCCGCTACCGCGAGAGCACCGGCGACCATACGCCCAGCGTGATCATCGCTACGGCAAGCCCCTACAAGTTTGCGGGCGATGTGCTGGCCGCGCTGCTGGGCCCCGCGCTGGCCGAGGGCCTGAGCGCGTTTGACTGCGCGGACCGCCTGAGCGCGCACACTGGCGTGCCCGTACCGCGCCAAATTGCCGAGCTGAAAGCCCTGCCCGTGCGCCACACCGCCGTGTGCGACAAAAATGCCATGGAGGCCGCGCTGCTGACCGCGCTGGCATAAGCCCGCGCATCCGACCCGGAACCGCAGACCGCGCCTACTGAACCCCAGCCTGCACCCACACACAAAAAATGAAAGCGGTGCCGCCCGCCGCATACAGGAGACGGAGCCCTGTGCGCCGAATGGTTACGGCAACAGTTGCTCCGTTTCCATAACGCCGACAACCGGCCATCTACATCGGGGGAGGATAAGCCATGAAGCGCTACAGCCCGAACCAGCATGTGCCCATGAAGTTCCACAACCTGTACGTGTACCTGCTCAACCCCATCGGCATCCTCATTCGCGCCGCCGTGGCCGCGGTCATTCTGCTCACGGTGCTCAAAGTGCCCTTCGTACCTGAGGCCTTCCACCCATATGACGACATCCTGCGCATGGAACAAGGCGCTACCGTACTGTGGGTCATCTTCGGGTTTGCGGCACTGGCGTTCCTCTTCGCGCTGTGGGCCGAGGTGCTGCTGGCCCGCCGCCGCCCGCTGGGCGTGTGGATCCTGATCCTTGACTATCTGCTGAACCTGGCCAACGCCATCTGGTCCGCGTGGAAGCAGCCCGCCACGGAAAACCTGATCATCGCGGGGGTTACGTTGCTCATCAGTATTCTGGTGTGCGTCTACTACTGGAAACGCAGTCGCCTGTTCCACTGAGGCGCAGACACACGTACCGAACGCCGCACGGCCCGCCGCCGCGCGGCGTTTTCATCTGCCGAGGCATTTTCCCGTTTCACCCCGGCGGGCGGCGGGGTAGACTTTTTTCGGACATCAAATGGGATCAAATACAAGGAGGAATTGAATATGAAATGGGTTTGCAGCGTTTGTGGCTATGTGTTCGAAGGGGCGGAAGCGCCTCAGAAGTGCCCCGTGTGCGGCGCCGCCAAGGAAAAGTTCATCCCGCTGGCTGAGGAGCGCGTTTTTGCGGACGAGCATCGCATCGGCGTTGCCCAGGGCCTTGACGAGCGCGTGGTGGAGGGCCTGCGCATGAACTTTGCTGGCGAATGCAGCGAAGTGGGCATGTATCTGGCCATGAGCCGCCAGGCCGACCGCGAGGGCTACCCCGAAGTGGCCGAAGCCTTCAAACGCTACGCCTTTGAGGAGGCGGACCATGCCAGCCGTTTTGCTGAGCTGCTGGGCGAAGTGCTGACCGACAGCACTAAGAAAAACCTCGAAATGCGCGCCGAGGCCGAGTGGGGCGCGACCAGCGGCAAGAAGGAACTGGCGACGCTTGCCAAGGAGCTGGGCTACGACGCGGTGCACGATACCGTGCACGAAATGTGCAAGGACGAGGCACGCCACGGCAAGGGCTTCGCAGGGCTGCTCAAGCGGTATTTCGGGAAGTAAGGGTTTACGGAAAGCAACGGGGGGATGCAGCATGCATCCCCCTGTTGCTTTCTTTGTAACAAACGCGCTTGCTGTGCGTGTCTAAACGCAGCAATGGATTTCTCGCCGGAGTCCGGTTTACACGTGAAGCGTGCACGTCACATGCACACTTCTTTGTTTTAAAACTTACACCACATTGCTCGACGCGCACTCCACCAGCACGCTGCCGTCTTTCCTGCGCAGCAGCTTTGCCTTGTTACCCTCGCCGTCGTCCAGCGTCATCTTCTCGATGCCATTGAGCACCAGAAAATTGACCGCGTCGCTCTCCACAAAGCCGACCCAATCCTTGCGGCCGCGCTTTTCCTTTTTGGGGGTGTCCTCGGTCATCTGCTCGATGGTCATGCGTTCGTCCTTCATGGTGCGTACCTCCTTTGTGCATTGGGGTGTATCATAGCGCATCCGGCGGCAAAATGCAAGCGGGCCGCACTTGTCACGGCGTTGCCGACATTTGTCAATGCCGCTGTATTGACGGCAATTCACACAGCGCCTATAATCAAACCATAAAGGTTTGCTTCGCGCACATCGCCATCGAACCCCGTGGGGCTTCCGTCAATCCACGGGGTCGTATTTCGCGTTCGCCACAGCGCACGCAACACCGCTGAAAGGGGTTGTACCGGATGAAACACAGCCTGCGCACCGCCCTGTCGCTACTGTTGACCTGCACGCTCTGCCTGTGCCTGCTGCCCGTCGCCTCCGCTTCGGATACCGCCACCCTCACGTTTACCGACAAGGCGCTTGAAGCAAAGGTGCGCATGAGCATGGGCATTCCGGAAGGGTCGATCACCGTGGAGGACGTCAAGTGGATTGATGCCCTGAACCTGTCCAACGAAACCAAGGAAGGGCTGGGGGACGATCAGCTGATACGCGACATCAGCGACCTGCGCCAGTTCCCGTCGCTTTCATGGCTGAGCCTGATCAACAATGCCGTGACCGACCTAAGCCCCCTCATGTCGCTTACCAACCTCAAGGGGCTGGACATCGGCAACAATGCCGTGACCGACCTTTCCCCGCTGGTCGGCCAACCGTTGGAGGAGCTGATCCTCTGGGGTAACGCTATTACCGACCTGACGCCGCTTGGCGACCTGCAAACCCTGAAGACGTTGATGGCCAACAACAACGCCATCCATGACTTCAGCCCGCTCGCAGGCCTCACAGAGCTCAAGGCACTGTACCTGCGGATGAACGCCAGCAGCAACTACAGCGCGCTGGCGAGCCTCGCGCCGCAGCTGAGCGACAAGGATTTCGACATCTTCACCACCCCATACGACCCCGCCGAGGTGATTGCCTTTGCCGATCCGGTGCTGGAGCAAAAGGTGCGCGCTTCCATGAACCTGCCACAGGGGCCGATCACAGCGGGCGACGCAGCCTATGCCACAGCGCTGGACCTGTCCAACCCTTGGGGCGGCGATGTGCCGGACAGCGACCGCTTTGCCGACATCAGCCCGTTGCGCTACTTCGTAAACCTCACTGAGCTGCGCATGACCCGCAACAACGTGCAAGACCTCAGCGCTATTGCGGAGATCACAGGTCTGGAGGTTTTGCAGCTATCCGATAACGACGTGGCCGATTTTACCCCCATCGCCGGGCTCAAGCAGCTGAAATACCTGACGCTTGACAGCAGGGGGAGGGATATCGGGGTGCTTGGCGGCCTGACCGCGCTTGTCTCGCTTGAGATCGGCAACGGCAACAAGGTATTGCCGGACTGGCTGCCCGACTTGACCATGTTGGAGAGCTTCACCGCGGCGGGCGGCGAAATCACGGATATCGCCATCCTCGCGCAGTGCCCGCAACTGACCGCCGTTAACCTCGGCTGGAACCGTATCACCGACCTGACGCCGCTTAAAGGGCTTACGCTCACCCGCCTGTACCTGAACCAGAACGCTATCACCGATGTTTCAGTGCTGGCGGGGATGCCGCTGACCACCCTGTTCCTCGATGGCAACCCCATCGCCGATTACGGCCCCATCCGTGCGGTCTACGATACCTTGCAGGAGAAGGACTTTGAGCCATTCTACCTGGACGATATCCCCGCCGATCCCCTCACCTTTGCCGACGCCAATTTCGAAACCGCCCTACGCAACGCCCTGAACATTCACGACCGCCCCATCACCACGCGCGATGCCTACTCCGTCACGCGGCTGGAAGTGTACAGTGAGAAAGTGGGGGGCACGGCGTTCAGCGACATCTCTCCGCTGACGGCGTTTGTCAATCTGGAGGAATTCAGGGTGAACGCCAACACCATCAGCGATCTGTCGCCGTTAAGCGGCCTTGCCAAGCTACGGGGGCTTGACCTGGGCTTTCAGCGCATCAGCGACCTGTCGCCCCTCAGCGGGCTGACCGAGCTGCGCTGGCTGGGGCTGCGCAATAACCAGATTGTTGACCTGAAGCCGCTTCGCTCACTCACCAAGTTGGACTCCCTGGACCTCTGCGAAAATCAGGTGGTCGACCTTACCCCGCTGCAAGGGTTGGCTAACCTGACGCGGCTGCTGGTCGAGAACAACCGGATTAACGATTTCGGCCCCGCGGACGTGCTGCTTCCGCATCTGTCGGAAACCGACATCCCCAAGGTGCCCGACGATGTGCCCGACGAACCGTTGCCCAACCTGGACGCAGCCCTGGCGCCCCTCCTTTCGCAGGCGCTGGGCATCCCGCAGCAGGCGTTGACCCAGCGGCGCGTGTACCGCATCTCCAATCTCTTCATTCAAGGGCCTGTGGCCGCGCAGGTCGAAACTGTCGATATCTCGGCGCTGGCCAGCTTTCAAAAGCTGCAACGGCTGGATATCAACCAGTTGCCTGTGCGTGACCTGAGCCCCCTCACGGGCCTTGAGAAGTTGAACTGGCTGGTCGTGGCCGACGCAAAGCTTACCGACATAACCCCCGTCGGGCAGATGAAGGGCCTCAAAGGGTTGGAACTCCAGAACAACCAGATCGCCGATATTGCACCCCTCAAGAGCCTGACGGATTTGGAGTTCGTAAACGTATCAGGCAACCGCATCACGGACATGAGCCCGTTGCTTATGCTGCCAAAACTGACAACGCTGTTCATGAGCAACAACCCCGCGGGCGATGTTTCCGCCTTCGCGGATATCGCCGCGCGCCTGCACCAGAAGGATTTTGACCCGAACATGCTGCTGGACGGCGGCCAGCAGGCGGGTCAAGCCAATGGCGAAGGCGGCATGCGCACGCCGGATAACCCCGCGGAGCCCGTGACCTTCAAGGACAAGAAGCTCGAAACAGCCGTGCGCGCCATGCTGGGCATACAGGGGCGCGACATCACGCTGGCCGATACCTACGCGGTAACGACGCTTGACTTTACCCAAGCTGAGGGTGGCGGCCAGAAGTTCAAGGACATCACGCCCCTTGCCAGCTTTGTGAACCTGGAGGAACTACGGCTGATCGGCAACGGCATCAAGAACATCGGCTCGCTCGTGGGGCTGAACCGCCTGCAGCGCTTGCAACTGGACTTTCAGGCCATAGCGGACATCGGCGCGCTGTCCGGTATGCCGTTGCTGGATTATGTGTCCATCAAGGAGAACAAGATCGCAAGCATTGAATCGCTAAGCGGCAATGAGCACCTGCGCTGCCTGGACCTGACCGGCAACAAGATCAAGGATATCACGCCGCTGGCAACCTGCGGCAACCTGCAGGATCTCTACATTTCAAGCAACCAGATTGCCGACCTCACGCCCCTCACGCAGCGCATGGGGCTAACCACGCTGCATCTGGTCAACAACAAGATCAAGGACGTGGCCCCGCTCTCCGGCCTGACCAACCTGCGCGGGCTCATGCTGGGCGGAAACAAAATCAAAGACTACAGCCCGCTGGCCGCCCTGTACCCAAACCTGACCGACAAGGATTTTGAGGTGCAGTGACCACGGCACGGGGCAGCGACGCAAACCGCAAGCGGGCGGGGCAAGTGCCCCGCCCGCTTCACGCAGACCATTGATAAACCGAATGCTGCCATAAGCCGCGCACCCTGCGCCTTAGGCGTTGGCGCCTGCACAGAAAGTGTTCAGGCACAGGGCCTTAGGCGGGCAAGGGCTTTGCCCCCGCACCCCACAATGCTTCCCCCTTGCCCCTTTGCCGCTGTGGTAAAGGTCTGCATCACACTGCGCGAAACGCCACACGCCCCCTTACGGGTGGATGGTCTCCCCGGTGGGGAACGTCAGGTACATCAGCTCGCAGCGGTCGCTTTGCGCGCCGTCGCGTTCCTCGATGCAGCGGCAGAAGGCGCTAACTGCATCCGGGTCAAACTGCGAGCCGCTGCACTTGCGCAGTTCGTCCAGCGCCTGCGCGTAGGTGCGCGTCTTCTGGTAGGGGCGCAGCGAGGTCATGGCGTCAAACGCGTCCACGACAGTCAGCAGGCGCGCCAGATAGTGGATTTCCTCGCGCCTGAGGTTGCCGGGGTAGCCGCGCCCGTCGTAACGCTCATGGTGCTGCAAAATGATTTGCTGCACATCGTCAAACGAGGGGATGCTGCGGATGATGTCCACCGCATACTGCGGGTGGTTCTTGAGGATCGCCCATTCGTCGGGGGTCAGGGGCTCCACCTTGATCAGAATGCCCTCGGCGATGTTGATCTTGCCGATATCATGCAGGTACGCGGAATAGATAAGCTTGCGCTTCTCCTCCTCGGGCAACTGGAGCTGGTCAGCCAGCAGGTTGCTGTAGAATACCACGCGCTCCACATGGCGGTAGGTATACTTGTCCTTGGCGTTGATGACCGCAATGAACGTCTTAATCTGCGCGATCACGTCGGGGGCAAACAGCAGCTCGTCCAAGATGGAGAAATAGCTTTCCACACGGTTCTTGCACAGGAATTTCGCGCGGTAGCACGCATCGTCCGCGCCTTTGATCAATTCGGCATCGCTCTTGGCCTTGGTGGGGTAGGTCGATACGCCCACTGAGATTGTCAGACTTTCACCCGGCAGGCTTTCCTGCCCGTCAAAGGGGTATTCCTGCACGGCCTTGCGCATCTTTTCGGCTTCGGCCACGGCGGTTTCCTCATTCACACCCGACAGAATGACCGCGAATTCCTCCCCGCCGTAGCGGGCAATGAAAGCGTCCTTGGGCAATGTGTTCTGGAGCATGGTCGATAATATGCGCAGCACCTCGTCGCCCTTCTGGTGGCCGTAGATGTCATTGTAGTACTTGAAGTTGTCGATATCGATGAACAGCAGCGACAGCGGTGTGCCGCGCTTCTTGCACAGGTCGATCTGCTGGCTTAAAAAATCGTAAAAATAACGGTGGTTGTACAGGCCGGTGAGCCCGTCGACGTTCACCAGGTTTTTCAGGTTGGCGATGTGCTTGCGGCGAATGTCGTCGTAGTAGGCAACCGTCAGCGATATGATCAGAAACACGAACGCCAGCACGATGTCATCCTCAAAATGCGTGTTGACCTCCATCCATGGCGAGAAAAACAGATCAATGGCCAATATGATCAGCGCGGAGAGGATCGACACAATCAGGCTGATGGCGCGCTCGCACTCGATGCTGGTAAACAGGATCACAAAAATGAACAGAAATTTATAACTGCTGTCATGAGCGCCCGTCATCATCACAGTGAATACCGCGATGGACATGGAGATAATCGGGTCGATGAGCGTGGTGAACAGCGTGCGGTTTTTCATGTGGGTCTGCAAATAGATCCACAGCGAATAGACCAGCAAAATCGTTAGCAGGATAACCGTAACGGAAAACTGCTGTTGCAGGGAAAGCATGGAGTTGTTGGCTGTGGGCACCTTGGCGTAGTATTGCAAAAACGCTATCGCAGGCAGCGCCAGTGACGATATTTTAATGATATTCAGTATTTGTCGTATTTTCAGCTTGTTATCATTGTCCATACCGAAACCTCCGCGTGCTGCGCAACATAGCAGGTTTGGCGGTAGGAGGCGACGAATCGCCCCCCACCGCGGTGCTCCTTACTCATTGCTGAGGGAAGCGGGTTCCTCGGGCTGATAGAAGAAGAAGAAGCAAGCCGAGGAAGCGACCAGCGCGGCAACGATGGTGCTCAGCGCGGCAACCAGACCGTACACCTTTTTCATATGGAATCCTCCTTTCTTGAAGAATCAGGTAAAACATTCAGCTTGTTAAGCAGAATGTTACCGGCTTTCGTCAGTGTAAATGCCTGCCAAGCAACGCCCAGGGTCAGGCTGATCCCGAGGGATCGGAACGCAGGATACCACAGGCTGGCAATAACCAGAAGAGATTGCACCACCACATAGGCCGCCATGGTCTGGTAGCAACCCTTGCGCATGCGCAACCTCTTCTGCTCGGTTTTGATGGGTTTCTTGGGTGAATCCACGGGGGCGTAGCGATGGATGTTGGTGTAGGCGACCGTATAAGCGGCCACCGCGGCCAGCGTGAGCATCAGCGGCGTGGTGTAGGGCGCTACTACCTTTGATATAAACGCGAACGGGGTACATACCACAACCGTGATGACCGTGCAAAGGCCAAAGCTGTCGGCATGGGCTCCGCCGCTGGACCGGCGCAGGATGCTCACGGAAAAGCAGACGATCATCGCTTCGGCGGGCGCATGGATAAGCAAGCCTGCCGCCAGCGCAAGCACGACCGTCAGCACGACCTGCACGAGCGCAAGCAACCCATACGCAATTACGGATTCTTTTTCCGCGTCATAGCCCAGCGATTGTGCGACTTTATTCGCGAGTTTCCTCACCCAAGTTTCCATTTTCCTTTTTCCTCTTTCTGATCATCTTCAGGGTGGCATTGGCCGCCAGCAACAGCAAAGCCAAGATGATCGTGGACGGCGCGGAATACAGGCACTGCGTCCAACCGTCGGGCGTGCGGATCATTGTGTTGGCGGCTTCAAACCCGTAGATCATCGCGAGGATCAGGAGGTTGAGCATCTCAGCGATAGATATGAAAATCAATATCACGATCGGCGCGATGATGGTGCGAATGATCTCCTGCAGGCCCGAGCGGTACAGAAACTGGAAAATCACCAGCACGCCAAAGAGTGACAGCACCGTGTTGATGCCCGACGACAGGCGCAACGCACGCAACCCCGTCGCCATCAGGAACAGGATCAGCACCATGATGATGAGCTTTCGCCAGTTGATTTTCGTCTGTGTGAGAATGTGCATGCCAAGCGCCATCAGAAACGCTTCCGGAATCCCCTTGGCGATCAGCATCTCATTGGTCAGCGGTATCGAACCCCCCATAGAAAAGCCCTCCCTCGTTTACTGTGTCGCTGGCGTGTCGTAGTACCGGTTCACAGCCTTGATCAACGAATACAGCATGATGCAGGCAAACAGGTGGATGAGCACATCGCCGATGCTCAAAATGCTGTATCCATAATCGATGATATCGGCTAGAAAAACCAGCTTCGCGTCATTAACCCCCACCTGGTGCAGGCCGCTCAAACGTTCAACGGTTTCTGGTGTAACAAAACCGGTCAGATAGGAGAGCGTGGGGTAAACGGGCATGTAGCCGCCGTTTTGCGCAATCACGATGCGGTTAAGCACCGTACCGGCCACAATGCACGCGCCGCCCGCAAAGGCCTGCTTGTATAACCCGAAAACCAGCAAGGCAGGCAGGAAGGAGAGGATCACTGCGGGCTCCACATACCGCGCAAACGGCGTGAAGCCGTAGTAGCGGAAGAAGAGGCTGGCCTGAAACGCAATCAGGCAAAGCTGCACGAGCAGGATGGGGTAGAATGTCCAGGTGCGTAACAGATACCGCAGGCGAAACCGTTTAAGCAAAGCAAGGAGACATACGGCAATGATCTCAACAATCATGAGTCGTCCTCCCCATATGCTAGTTACGCGCATATAAACGTATTTAGTATAGCGAAAACACCGCTAAAGGTCAATATCACGGCTGGGGCGTTTCACAGGCTTGCGTCACCCGCAAGTCGATGCGCGGGGTATTATGGAAGCGGTAAAATTGCGCTACGCAAAGGGTTTCGGAAACCAGAACGCTAAAAAAGGAAAATTTTTGCATACATAAATATGCAAATGAAACAATTGTTCATATATTCGCGGACGGGATAAGACGCACGGCAAACAGAGCGCTTCAATAAATTAGCGACACAGGGCAAAAACTGCTGCATGGCGCAGCCATACCCACACGCTTTCCCTGCGTGCCGCGGGCCTGCGCTGACACGGCTCCATCTCATTTGCCAAAGAATTATTATGTTCAGATGTTGATGAGTTCCGATAAAGTTCAGTGAAGACTGGACATCGACATACGTATGAATTTTTTATCCAACAGGCGTTCGCGAATACCATCTCAGATCATCGGCGCGTAGTACAGTTGCAAGTCCTTCCTGCGTCAATGCACGCGGGCGCTTTTATTCTGTGGCGAAGAGCGGAAGCGAAGGCATAGCGGGGCTACGTTGTGCTTTCACGTCGATACCAGCATGTCAAAACGCCATGGGATGGAGGCGCTACGGGTGTATAATCGTATGCGTTTCACGGGCATGCCAGCCAGCACCGCGCACATCAAAACCACCGCCATCATGGGCGTAGACGCAGCGTGGCGGCCGGTAACGTAACAATCGGTCCGTTGATGGGCCCACGCCGACATGGGTGCCTATGTCCCCGGCGGCGTGTTGATCGGGTATCAATCGCGGGGATCGCCTTCATATCTTTGCGCAGGTGTGAATAATCATGTAATGGAAGGGCGATTATCCTTAGCACCAGCTACAGCAGTTCGCCGTGAGCAGCATGGCAACGCAAGCCTCTATGAACAGCAGCGAGAACAGCTCACGAAAGCCCGTGTGCGTCGCATGATTGGTGCGCACCCGTCACGATTGGCAGGCGCCAACCTGCCTGCTGCCACCATGGATAACGGCTTGGGACATCAGCCGTCCGCGCGGTTGGCAGGGCGAAGATAAACTTCGTATAGTTATGCATACTGCGCTCGAAGAGATCGCTGCATCATTCGCCTCTGCCGCGCGTTGCACATGTCCTAACGGCTTAGCGCTCCCAGCCGTCTGCCTGCTCCGCGACCAACCCTTCGGTATCGGGCGCCACCACCGTCAGTCCGTCCCCAGCGTCGGGCAGAGCACCGCTGAGCCGCTCGCGCAGCTCTTCCATCGACATGGCAGGCACCTCGCGCACCTGCGCGCCGCGCGCGTCGGCATGAAACCCGCACACGATGCGCAGGTCGCAATGCTCGCAGCTGCTTGTGTTGCCGCTCTGCGCGGGCAAAATGGCCGTATCGCCGCCCAGAAGCCCTTCGGCCAGCTGTGCGGCCTGTGCGCGGGTATGCCGCAGCAGCGCCTGCATCTGCGCCATGTCCAACACGCGCGCGTCCTTGCGCACGCCCCCGTCCCGCGTCAACACAGCGGCCATGGCTACGGGTTCTTCGCCATGGTCCATAGCGCGCAGCACAGCTTCCTCGGCAAGGGCGACGCCCTTCATCTGCAACTTTTGCAGGATCTCCGCCTCGGCCAGTGCTGGCTCGTCGCCCTCCAGCCGCGCCAGCGGGTCGCTCACATGGAAGTAGAACGCCCCGGCGGGCTTCGCCCCCTGAACGCCGCTGACCGCCGCGTCCAGATACAGCGTCAGCTGCAATTGCAGCCCCCACCACGTTTTGGCCGCCTCAACGGTGTTCTGGCTGCTCTTGTAGTCCACCACGCGCAGGTAGGTGTCCCCGCCAGCGTCGTAGCTGTCGATGCGGTCAATCTTACCCTGCAAGGCCACGGCGGTGCCGTCCGCAAGGGTTAGCGTCACGGGCGGCAGGCTGCCCGCCTCCGCAAAGCCAAAGCGGGCTTCGGCCTGATAGAGCCGGAAATCGCCCGCCGCCAGATGCCGCGTGACCACGCGGCACGCGCGCCGCACGATGCGCCGCGCACGCTCAAACGCCGCCAGGCTGCGCGCGTTTTCCCCCAGCGGGCCACTCATCAGCCGCGTCACGAGGGGCTCCACGGCGCGGTCCGCCATGGCCTCTGCCTCCGCGTCGCTCACGGCGGGGTAGGCGGGCGTGCGCGCGGCCAGCCCCGCGAAGTTTTGCAGGCTGCTGTGGAAAAACACGCCCAGATCCACCGGCTCCACGCCCCACTCCCGGTTTTCTTCCGGGCGCAGGCCATAGGCCACAAAATGCTTGAACGGGCAGGCCGCAAACTCCTCCAGCCGGCTGACTGACAGCGTGCGGTCGGTAAACAGCGCGTGTGCAGTTTCGGGCGTAAGCGGCTCGCTTTGCACGCGGTAATCCGCCGCGCGCAACAGCCGCGCGGCTGCGGGCGAGGTGCGCGAGCTGGCCAGCAGGCGGGCGAGCCGCTCGCGCCAGCGCGCGGGCAGCAGCGCTTCCGCACCATCGGCATAGGTGCGCAGCACGCGGCTGAGGCCCTGCATCGCCTGCGCCGCGCTCATCGGCAGCGCTTCCTGCGTCTCGGGCGGTTCCGGCAGGCCATCAAACAGGCGGGCCTGCAACGTGGCCAGCACGTCCAGCGGGCGCAGGGCCTTGCCCAGCGGATCAGTCTTGGCATAGCTCAGGTACAAAAACCGCGCGGGCAGCGTCATGGCGCGCTTCAAATCCATGCGGGCAAACTGCGTGCGGCTTTCGTCCGTCATGCCCAGGTACGCGCCGGTGGCCTGCTCGGTCAGGCTTCGCTCCTCCTCGGTTAGCAGGCTGTCCGCGCTGCGGGCCAACACCCCGTCGTGTAGGCCCAGCATGAACACCGCGTCCATCTCGCCGCTCAAGTAATGGCCCAGCGTGCCCGCGTGCAGCATCTGGCTGGCGGGCGGCAGTGCGGCCAGCGACAGGGCCGCAAACCCGCACGCAAGCCTGCCCTCCATGCGGCTGAGCGGGATGCGCGCACCGCCGGACAGCGCGAAGAGCTGGTCAAACAGCGTCAGCACCGCTTGCCACAGCTGGCTGTTTTGCCCCGCGCGCACGAGCATATCCGCGTTAAGCAGCGCCGCTTCCTCATCCTTGAGGCGCTCATAGGCCTGCACGTCGGTCAGCAGCCCCATCAGCGCGCCCAGCGAAGCACGCGCGTCCCGCGAGGCCACAATGGCCTCCCGCGCCTTTTGCAGCGGGCCCATCAGCCGCGCGCGCAGGGCCTCGCACCGCGCGGCGCGCTCGTCGCTGCCCTTTTGGAAGGGCGCAAGCCATTTCTTTTTATGGATGCCGTAGGCGCGGGCATAGTTTTCCAGCTGGCACGCCTCGTCAAAGGCAAGCGGCGCATAGCCGGATTTCATCACGGCAAGCATGTCCTCCCGCTGATACTCGCCCGCCATGGCGCGCACGGCGGCCAGCAGAAAGCGCGCCAGCGCGTGCGAGGCGGCGGGCAGCTTTTCATCGGTATGGAAGGGCAGACCGCTGTCGGTCATGGCGGCGGCAACGGCAAAAGCATAGCCGTTTTGGTCGGGGTGAAGCAAAGCGATGCGCTCGATGTCCATGCCTTCCGCGCACAGGCGCATGATGTGCCGCGCGGCAAAGGTGGCCTCCTCAAAGGGGCTCTGGTGCTGGCTCACGTACACGCCCTGCGGCACGCCCGCAAAGCGCCTGTCCGGGTAGCTGAACAGCGCTGCGTCCAAGTGGCGGATGGCTGGTGCGGCTGGCAGCGGCTCCGCGGGCAGATAGGTTTCGCTAAGCGTCAGGCCGCGCGCGCGCAGTGCTGCGGCAAAGCGCGCCACGCTCTGGCGCACGGGGCGGTACAGGTCGCCGTCCGGCGCGGCTTCATGGTCGCAGGTCAGCGCGACGGTCAGGCTTTCGCACAGGCCGCCCATAGCGCTAAGCAGCGCGACCAGCGGCTCGGGCAGCGCGTCAAAACCGTATACGAATACATGCCGCCCGCTCAGCAGCCCACATTCCGGCATACGGCCCGCAAGATAGGTGAGCATATCCTCCCCGTCGCCAAAGCGGTCCGCCAACGCGTCCTCGTAGGCTGTGTAGGCGGTGGCAAGGTCGCAAAGCTTCGCGCGGCGAATACCCTCGGGCAGTTCGCGGGCGTGCGCGGCAAGCGCGTCCGGCGTGAGGCCGCCGCGCTTGAGATCGGCGATCAGCGCGGCCAGCTTTTCAGTAAAGCCGGGCCGCTGCGCCGAGGATTGGTAGTAGAGCAGCTTTTTTTCGCATTTCTCCAGCGCAAGGTTCACGGCCATGCGCCGCCCAGCCTGTGAAAGCGGCTCCCGTCCGTCCGCCCCCACGGCGGCCAGCACACGCTGCGACAGCCGCGAGGGCGAGAGCACCTCAATGGTGAAAAAGCCGGTCAGGCGGAGCCTGTCCAGCAGTTCGCGCTCCATTTGCAGCGTCAACTGCTCGGGCACCAGCAGCAGGCAAGGCTCTCCCCGCGCGTACAGCGCGCCCACCGCCGCCGCCACGGGCCGTAGCAGCCGGTGCGCGCGCGCATACCAAACGCGGATCTCGGACACGGCGACCCCCTCCTTTTGCGACTTGAACGCCTTTGTGATATGATACCACATAATGAAGCATTTGGGGAGGCGCGCCTATGCAGGATACCATCGCGGGCATCGCCACCGCCCTTGGCGACGGCGGCGTAGCCATCGTGCGCGTCAGCGGCGACATGGCCGGGGCCATCTTTGCGCGCGCGTTCCGCGCCGCCAGACATACGCCGCCCTTTGCGAGCCACCGCCTGATGTACGGCCACATCGTGGACGCGTCGGGAAATGTGGTGGACGAGGCCATGGGCGTATACATGCGCGCACCCGCCACCTACACCCGCGAGGATGTGTGCGAGTTGCACACCCACGGCGGGCACGCCGCCGCCGAGGTGGCGCTACGGCTTTGCTGCACGCTGGGCGCGCGCCCCGCCGAGGCGGGCGAGTTCACACGCCGCGCGTTCATGAACGGGCGCATTGATTTGGCGCAGGCCGAAGCGGTGATGGGCGTGATCGGCGCACAGTCACAGGCGGCGCTCAAGGCCGAACAGGCGCTGCTCGCGGGCGGGGTGAGCCGCTTCCTGCGCGACGCGCAGGACAGGCTGCTTGCGCTGCTTGCGGGCGTGGAGGCGCACATCGACTACCCGGACGAGATCGATTTAGCCGAGGCAACGGCAGGGCTTTTGCAAGGCCTTGCCAGCCTGGCGGGCGACCTGAACGCCGCCGTGGACGAGCGAGGCGCGCGCATCCTGCGGCAGGGCCTGCGCGTGGCGCTGTTTGGCCGCCCCAACGCGGGCAAGAGCACGCTGTTTAACGCATTGCTGGGTGAAGATCGCGCCATCGTGACCGAAATCCCCGGCACCACGCGCGACGTGCTGGAGGGCAGCCTGAGCCTGAACGGCCTCAACATCCGCCTGCTGGACACCGCAGGCCTGCGCGAGAGCGCCGATACGGTGGAGAAAATCGGTGTGGCGCGCGCACGGGAAGCGATGCACAACGCGGACGCGGCGCTGCTGTTGATCGATGCCTGCGCGCCGCTGACACCGGAGGACGAGGCGCTGCTGCGCCAGCCCGTGGGCAGCCCCTGCGCCGTGCTGCTGAGCAAGGGCGACGCGGCCACTGTGCTCACCGAAGCGGACATCGTCGCGCGCACAGCGTTTCGTCCCATCGTGACCATTTCAGCCCGCACGGGGCAGGGGCTTGGCGAGGTGCGCGCCTACCTGCTCGCGCAGGCGCGCCTGCCGCACGAGGGTATGCTTACGCACGAGCGGCACATGGCTGCGGCGCGCGCCGCCGCCGAAAAGCTTACACAGGCTGGTGAGGCGCTGGCGGGCGGCCTGCCGCTGGAAATGGGCGCCGTGGACATGCGCGAAGCGCTGTGGCTGCTGGGGCGCATCACCGGCGAGAGCGTGGACGACAGGCTGCTGGACGAGATATTCTCCACCTTTTGTGTGGGCAAGTAGCATAAGTGCGCCCGCTTGGCGCGGCCCATCTTTGCACCATCCAACGAGCTGCAACGGACGCAGCGGCCTGCCCGTATAAACGTAAAAGCGGATGAGCCTCCGGCCCGTCTGCTTTTCTTTATTCCATTATACAAGCCCTTCAAACAGCAATGTGCTCTCCTCGTCCATAAAGGCGGGGGTAAAGGCGCCGGAGGCCGCGCCCGCACCCTGCACATAGCCGTTAAGCCCCAGCGCAAGCATTTTATCGCGCGCGCGGGCGTACTCCCGCGCGGTCACGCGGCGATTCAGCCCTTTGGGAGCCAGCCCTTCCTTGGGCGTATACTGGCGCATCAGGCTCACGGGCGTGCCCTTGGGCAGGCGGGTGGCGATGGCGGTCAAAATGGCCTCGGTCTCGTCCACGCGCAGGGGCATCACAAGATGGCGCACCAGCGTGCCACGCGTAAGCATGCCCGCCGCGTCATACACGGGCGCGCCCGTCTGCGCGCACATGGCTTCAATGGCCGCCATCGCCACGTCGAAGTAATCCGGGGCGGCGGCCATCTCCGCGCCGGTTTCAGGCCGGTAATACTTCAGGTCTGGCAAAAACACATCCACCAACCCTTGGGCGGCCTTCACCATTTCCACAAGCTCATACCCGCCGCTGTTCCATACCACGGGCATGGCGGGCTTATACAGGCGCAGCGCCTCGAAGATGGCAGGCGCGAAGTGCGTTGGGCTGACCAGGTTGATGTTGTGCACGCCCAGCGCTTCCACACGGCGGAACAGCTCGCTGAGCGCCCGCGGGGTCAGGGTGCGGCCTTCGACTTTGCCCGTGCTGATGGGGGCGTTCTGGCAAAACACGCAGCCCAGCTGACACCCGCAGAAGAACACCGTGCCGCTGCCCTGTTCGCCGCTGATGCAGGGTTCCTCCCACAGATGCCGCGCGGCGCGCGCCACCTGTGGCAGCGTGCCCATGCGGCAGTAGCCCAGCCCATGGGTTTGGGTACGCAGCGCAGCGCAGCGCCTCGGGCACAGGTTGCAGATCATCAAAGCGCCCTCCCCCGTTGTTTGCCCTTGCAGCATAGCACAGCGGGCCGCGCGCCGCAAGCGGGTAGGCCCGCGGGCCTTTGTGTGGTATGATGGGGGCACAGCAGCACAAAACCGCCCGCCGCCGCCGCGTACGGAACACACACCCCGCCACGCGCCCCCCCAGCGCGCTGCCTTGGCGATATGGTCGCTTTTTCGCCAAATATGATGAATTCGATGATGAATTGACAAGGTGAGTATATACCCCCGCCCGCCGCCGCTGTGTATACTGAGGTCAAACATGGGGCAGGCCACACGGGCCGCCCATCAAGGCGTACCAAACATAAAGGAGGAACCATGGCATGAAAAAGGTCGTAGCGATCCTGGTCGCGCTGGTGCTGACGCTGGGCGTCATGAGCTTCGCAGCCGCCGAGGACGCGGTGAACATCACCGTGTTCCACTACATGGCGCAGGCCACCAAACAGGCCGGTCTGGTGGCGATTGAGGCCGCCTACACGGCGCTGCACCCCAGCGTTACCTTCACCAACATCTATTACAATCAGGGCACGGACTACTTCCCGCAGCTGTCCACCGCCCTCTCCTCGGGCGACCAGCCCAACATCATCATGGGCAACCCGGGCCTCTACCCCGATCTGGTGACCGAGGGCTTCGTGATGGACCTGACGGACAACGCCGTTATCAAGGGCCTGAACCTGCCCAGCGGCGACCTGGGCGACGTGTCCGCGGGCGGCAAGATCTACGGGTTCCCCATCGACTTTAAAACATGGGGCATCTTCTACAACAAGACCCTCTTTGAACAGCAGGGCTTCAGCGTGCCCACAACGCTCACCGAGCTCAACACCCTGCAACAGAAGCTGATCGACGCGGGCATCGACCCCTATGTGCGCAGCTTTGGCGACGCGGTATACGGCGACATTGAGATGCGCAACACCGTGTGGACGCGCGCGCTTGCCGCGGGCGACAAGGACGTGTTTGCCAAGTTGATGGCAGGTGAAGCCAAGTTTGCCGATTACCCCTACTTCGCCGAAGCGCTGGCCAACTGGACGGCCCGTTTGGTGGCCCCCCGCACCGACGATATGAGCAACACGCAGGACATGGGCCTGGAAGTGTTCGCAGCCGGCGGCGCAGCCATGCGCTATGACGGCACTTGGGCCATTGGCGACATGCTCAAGAAGAACCCCGCCTTTGAAGTGGGCTTCTTCGTGGTGCCCATTGACGACGCAGGCAGCGCCCGCATGAACGTGCAGGTCGATCAGGCCTTCATGGTCAACCCGCAGGCCAAGAACGCAGACGTGGCCGTCAACTTCATGGAGTACTGGATCACCGAGGGCGTGGCTTGGTCCGAAATGAGCCAGATGCCGCTGCTGACCGGCGTGACCAGCGACAAGCTCCTGCCTTTGGTTATCACCCTTGCGGAAACCAAAGCCAGCGGCAACATCAGCCACTACGGCGATTTCACTAAACCCTTCAACAAGGCGTTCACCACCGCGTGGCGCACCGAGCTG
>Ga0351880_1101_pt1 | contig 23223 bp, 20 predicted proteins | sample BONcelFGM3001E13_FD_206766 | JGI IMG/M metagenome (GOLD analysis project Ga0351880, IMG submission 206766) | Enriched cells from coal bed in the Powder River Basin, Montana, United States - BONCAT cells FGM rep3 HSBNCT.FGM.300.1.E13 ...
TCTGATCCCGAATTCGCCGGAAATGACCGGGCAGATCTTATACGAAAGATCTCTTTCTTTGCAGCTCGGAGAGCACGTTTACGATGTCAATATCGATGTGCCCATGTTTGACTTAAAGGAAGAGACGATACGGCCGTTTTACGAACTGTATCGCAGCTATGCGAACTTTTATTCAATGGGGCAAAAGACGGAAAGAAAAGCAGGCTATTGCAGGTTTGTGCATGAGAGTAACGTGTTTATCCGCTGGGACGGGGAAGTCTGCCCATGTATGGCGCTTTTACATACAGCCAAAACGTATCTTTATGATTTTGAACGCACAGTCAAATGCGCATCTTTCGGCAATATGAAAAATGACAGCCTGATTGGCATCTGGCACAGCAAGGATTATACTGCGTTTCGCGAGCGTGTCCGGAAGTTTGAGTTTTCGCCCTGCACGGTGTGCGGCGGATGTGATTATCGGGACAGCAATGAGGAAGACTGTTTTGGAAATCCGTTTCCTGTTTGCGGCGCGTGCCTTTGGGCGCAGGGATTTGTGCAATGCCCATAAAAGAAAAGGCGATACGCTGTTCATAAGTGTTGTCTATAATATATAAGATATATAAGCCGGTTTGAAAGGGGAGGACGTTATGTCAAAAAAATGGTATCCGGTCATCAATTATGAGCTGTGCACAGAATGTGGCGCGTGCATGGAAAAGTGTACCCACGGTGTCTATAAACCAGATTCCGTCCGTCCGGTGGTCATGCATCCGCAAGAGTGTATCGAGGGATGCCACGGATGCGGCAACCTCTGCCCGGTTGGGGCCATAGGCTATGCCGGCGAAGGCTGTTGCGGCGATAACGGCTGCGGCTGCGGCTGTTCATAGAAAAGGATGTTATAGAATGAAAGAGTGGAAAAAGATAGTTCTTATCGTGTCCGTGTTTTTGGCGGCGTATTTTATCCCGTTTTCTGATACGCGTGTGGGTGCGGCTATTCTGGAAGCTTTTCATATGCTGCAGGAATACGCGCAGGAGCATGTGCTGTTCTGCCTGATTCCCGCTTTTTTCATAGCAGGTGCCATCTCCAACTTCATCACGCAAGGCTCGGTCATCAAATATTTTGGGAGCGAGGCGAAAAAATGGGTGTCTTACGCGGTCGCCTCTGTCTCAGGCACCATACTGGCTGTTTGTTCCTGTACGGTATTGCCGCTGTTTTCCGGCATATACAAAAGAGGTGCAGGTATAGGGCCGGCGATTGCCTTTCTTTATTCGGGGCCGGCCATCAATTTGCTTGCGATCATTTTGACTGCGCGGATTCTGGGATGGGAGCTCGGATTAGCAAGAGCCGTTGGGGCCGTTTTGTTTGCTATTGTTATCGGCGTTATTATGGCGGCATTATTCAAAAAGGAAGACAAGACAAGGGAAACACAGGCCATGCAGTTGTTTGACGACGTAAAGGAAGAGCGCAGCGGATGGCAGAGCATCATCTTCTTTGCTTCTCTTGTTTTCATCCTGATATTTGCAGCCTGGGGCAAGCCTGCTGATGATGTCGGCTTTTTTATGGCGGTCTATAATATTAAATGGTATTTGACGGGCTTCTTTCTGATCGTGCTGGCGTATGTGCTTATCAAATGGTTCAAAAAGGACGAGAGGATCGCCTGGGTCAGCTCGACATGGTGCTTTTCCAAGCAGATACTGCCGCTGCTCTTTGCCGGCGTGATGGTAGCCGGTGTATTGATGGGACGCCCCGGTACGGACAGCGGCCTGATCCCGTCCGAGACTGTGGCTGCTTTAGTCGGGGGCAATTCATTGCTGTCGAATCTGATCGCTTCGGTCGTCGGCGCGTTCATGTATTTTGCGACGCTGACGGAAGTACCCATTATACAGGGGCTCGTTGGGCTCGGGATGGGTAAGGGCCCGGCGCTGGCGCTGCTGCTTGCCGGCCCGGCATTGAGTCTTCCGAACATGCTGGTGATACGCAGTGTGCTCGGCACCAAAAAAACGCTGGTGTTCGTATCTTTAGTGATAGGCTTTGCGACCCTCACGGGTATGATATTTGGAATGATCGTTCAATAAGGAGGCTTAAAAATATGGAGATCAAGGTGCTGGGCACAGGCTGCCCCAAGTGCAAAATGCTGGAGAAAAATGCAAGGGATGCTGTCGCTGATTTGGGCATAGAGGCTGACATCGCCAAGGTTGCCGACATCAATGACATTATGGAATACAACGTGATGATGACGCCCGCTCTTGTGATCAACGGGAAGGTCAAAGCAGCAGGAAGACTGCCGAACGTAAAAGAGATCAAGATGATGATTCAGGATGAGCAAGAAGCTTGAAACTCTTTTGCAGCAACCAGGGTTTTATGCAGCTCGTGGTGAACGGCTTATATCATACAAAAGCAGTTGTTGCTAAGGCGCGGCGATAAGAACGCAGGCCTGCACAGATTCTATCTCAAGGTCTTTGGCCAGCGCGATCAATTCATCATCATAACTTCCGGGCTGAAACCATGCGTATTTGATGCCAAGGTCTGCCGCCTGTTTTAGGATATCCATGCCGATCTTGGGGGCAACGACCATACTGATCACTTGCGGGGTTTCCGGCAATGAGGAGAGGCTTTCATAGCATTTGTCACCGTCGATAGCGTCATATGCCGGATTGACAGCATATACCCTGTAGCCTTTGTTTTTCAGATGAACATATAGCTTGTACCCGTATTTTTGTTTGTTTTGAGTTGCACCCACAACCGCCCACATATTTTTTTCGAGCATGACGTCTTCGAACATTTCTGCCTCCTTGTCAGTGTAGTATAATATATTTTTTATTGCTGAGGGATCGTGTATGCAGCAATCACCATTTTCTGCACCTCGCTGGTGCCTTCATAGATCTCGGTTATTTTGGCATCGCGCATCATGCGTTCAATCGGATGATCCTTGGTATACCCATATCCGCCGTGCATCTGCAAGCAGCAGGTCGTGACAGCCATCGCCGTTTCCGACGCGAAAAGCTTGGCCATCGCCGCTTCCTCGGAAAACCGATTCTTCGTGTCCTTGGCGGCAGCAGCGCGGTAAACAAGCAGCCTGGCGGCTTCAATCCTTGTTTTCATTGACGCGAGCTTGAATTGGATGTTCTGAAACGCGGTGATAGGACGGCCGAATTGTATGCGTTTATTTGTGTATGCAACCGTCTGATCAAAGGCGCCCTGCGCAATGCCCAGCGCCTGCGCAGCAATGCCGGTGCGCCCGCCGTCAAGCGTGTGCAAAGCGATTTTATAGCCCGCATTGAGTTCCCCTAATAAATTGGACTTCGGGACTGCACAGTTGTCAAAAAATATCTCATGCTGCGAGGAACCGCGTATACCCATTTTACGAATCATCCGGCCTATACGCAACCCCGGAAAATCTTTCTCAACAATGAAAGCGGAAAGGCCTTTTGTGCCCAAGCCGGGGTCTGTCGCAGCAAAAACAATATACGTATCGGCATATCCGGCATTGGTGATAAATATCTTGCCGCCGCGAAGTATAAAATGGCCATCCTTAAACTCTGCTGCTGTTTTTAAATGGGTCAAGTCTGTGCCCGAATCAGGTTCGGTCAAAGCAAACGCGCCGAGCGCTTTGCCCTGTGCGAGAGGTTTTAAAAATTGCGACTTCTGATTCTCTGATCCTTGGCTGTATATCGTATCAGCACAAAGGAAGGTATGCGTTGACACGATCACGCCTGTGCTTGCACACGCCTTGCTCAATTCTTCAATGCAAAGGATGGTTGTCAAGCTGTCTTTGTTCTGGCCGCCGTATTCACGCGAAAACGGCAAACCAAGCCAGCCATGCTCTCCAAGCTCTTTGACTGTCTGCACCGGAAACTCTTCCCGCTCGTCGATACCCTGTGCGAGAGGTTTCACTTTTGATTCGGCAAAAAGCCTATACTGTGCTCTTGCCTCCTGCTGTGCCGTGCTTAACAAAAAATCCATAAAGCAAACCCCAATGTCTCAACTTACAAACCATTATAACAAATTATCCAATATGTTGTAGATAATTTTACTTGAAATGCTTGCGGTGTGTTGCGACCCAGTATAAAGGCCGATAAGACAACCCATATATCTTTGGCATCACCCCATAATGAAGTGAAGTTGCCGGCATCGCAGAATATCAAAAACCAAAGATATACGTGTAAAAAAAGTAGAGAATGACCAAATAAAGAATGAACGTCCATGTCAAAACCACAATAAATATAAGTAAATAAAATAAATAAGCTTATTAAAAATATAAAAAAATAAATAATAATAAGTAAATAAAAGATATTAGTTGACATACGGTTATAGCTGATTTATACTTTACACGTAAAATGCTCAATTCAAAACACCGATTGCGATGTCAATGTTCATCAAACTGATACACCAAAAGAAATAAAAAACAGCGTGAAATGCAAGAAAGGATTGAGTTCTTTGGATAACATTCTTGAAATGCACGAGATATCAAAAAGTTTTTTTGGCGTCAAGGTGCTCAATAAAGTCAATTTTAATGTTCGCAGGAATGAGATACATGCCATTTGTGGTGAAAACGGAGCCGGAAAGTCCACGCTGATGAAGATATTGCTGGGTGTCTATACCAAGGATGACGGCGAGATCTATTTTAAGGGAAACAAGCTGCCGGCCATGTCTATTATCGGTGCGCGTGATTTGGGGATATCTATGATCTTTCAGGAGATCAATCTTGTGAACGACTTGTCTGTGGCACAGAATATATTTCTTAACAGAGAACATTCATCGCGTTTTTGTACAATTAATGAAAAAGAGATGATCCAGCTTTCAAAAGGCATGCTTCGAGATATCGAAGATATTGACCCAGCGCAGAAAGCTGGAAATCTGGGGATCGCACAAAAACAGATCATTGAGATTGTCAAGGCGATCTCGTTCAATTCCGAACTGATCATCATGGATGAACCAACGGCGGTGCTCACTCAAAATGAAGTCGAAATGCTTTTTGATTTGATGAGAAAGCTCAAGAATAATGGTGTGACCATCATTTATATATCTCATCGCTTGAGAGAGATCAAAGAAATCTGTGACAGGGTCACGGTGCTTAAAGACGGCGAGTTTGTCTGTACCAAGGAGTGCGCCGATGTTTCCGAGAGAGACATCGCAAAACTGATGGTCGGGCGTGAGCTGCAGCATTGCCAGCCCGGCGTGCTTGACTATGATAAAGAAGAAGAAGTGCTGCGCGTTGAAAATGTTTCATACAAAAAATATGTGAATAATATAAGCTTCTCAGTATATAAGGGGGAAGTGCTCGGGTTTTATGGCTTGGTGGGCGCAGGCAGGACGGAGCTTGCGGAAATACTTTTTGGTATCAACCAGCCGGACAGCGGCCTTATTTATCTGCATGGCGAAGAGGCCCGCATAACCTCGGCGATGGATGCCATTAAAAAGAAGTTTGCATTTGCTACAGAAGACAGAAAGAAAAACGGGCTTTTTTTAGGGCGGAACATACGAGAAAACACAATGGTCGTCAGGAACCTTGTGGACAAGGGAGTTCTTATAAGAAGACAATATGAGCACAAAAATACAGACGAGATGCGCCAAAAGTTCAATATACGTTATGCGGCCCAGGAGATGGAAGTAAAGAATCTAAGCGGAGGCAACCAGCAGAAAATCGTTCTGAGTAAATGGATATTGTCTGATGCAGAAATCATTATCGCGGATGAGCCCACAAGAGGCGTTGATGTCGGGTCAAGAAAAGAGATTTATGAGTTTATCCATTCTCTTTCAGCCCAGGGGAAAACGATCATCATCATTTCATCGGATATACCCGAATTATTGGAAACTTGTCACCGCATCATCATCATGCATCTTGGCGAAATCACAGGAGAATTAAAAGCAGATGAAGCATCTGAAGAAAGAATCATTATTTCCGCAACGGGAATCGAGAAGGGGGCTGCTGTTCAATGTTAAACAAAAACCTATCAGCTTTAGGGTTTGTGAAAAGGATGTGGAAAGAAGCCAGTTACATCATTGCTTTGATCGTCTTGATCATCTTTGCATCTATAGCCAGCAGTTCGTTCTTGCAGCTAACCAACGTCATGAATATCTTAAGGCAGGCCTCTATCGTCGGCATCATATCGCTGGGGATGACTTTTGTGATCATCTCGGGCGGCATTGATTTGTCTGTCGGCTCAGTTCTTGCAGTCACCGGTGCCATATTGCTCTCCCTTCAGATATCGGGCATACCTACATGGATATGCATAATCATCGCATGCCTTGCAAGTGCATTTATCGGATTCATTAACGGCTTTGTGATATCAAAGGCAAGGCTTGCGCCATTTATTGTGACATTGGCGACAATGACGATTGCAAGATCGCTGGTCATCTTTATCACGGACGGCGCCAATATCATAGGCAATCTGGCGGATAAAGGGTTTGCGAATATAGGCGGGGGGAAGATATGGGTGATACCCGTGCCAGCGCTTATATTTGCAGTGTTGGTCATTATTATGGCCTTTATTCTAAATAAGACGAAATTCGGAAGATATGTGTATGCGGTAGGCGGCAGCGAGGAAACGGCTTTGTATTCGGGCATTCGCGTAGACCGGATCAAGATCGCAACATATTCGCTGCTTGGTTTGATGGTCGGGATCGCATCTACCATTGAAGCTTCAAGGCTCGCCTCAGTGACATCAACTTCCTCAGGCCTTTATTATGAGATGGACAGCATAGCGGCTGTTATTATCGGCGGAACGCCGCTGTCAGGCGGAAGAGGTAAGATCTACGGCACGGTGGTTGGCGTCATCATCCTCGCGATCATTGGAAATATCATGAACCTTGTGAATGTTTCGCCGTATTTGACCGGGACAGTCAAAGGCATCATCATTATCGTAGCTGTCATGATCCAAAGAAGAGAAAAGGCATAAAAAAGTTATAATGCTTTAATAAAAAAGGAGGAAAATCAAATGCGTATCAAAAAAATGATCACCTTGTTGATTGCCGTTATGCTCATCGTAGCTATGGTTGGATGTGACCAACAGGCAACTGCAGGTGATACAGAACAAGCTGCAGATCAAGCGCCAACTGTTGTCGAAAAGGCCGTCAATGCAGCTTCGGATGAAGTGGCGACACAAACCACCGAAAGGGAACCCAAGAGGCAACCGAAAAACGGTGAAAAGTATGTCATCGGCGTATCGCTCCCGTCTCCGGACAATCAGTGGGTCGCGGCTGTTATCCAGAATGCCAAAACACAGGCGGAACTGGACAAGGACAAATTCGACATCACGATCACAACTGCGAACAACCCTTCAAAACAGGTGTCAGATGTTGAGGATCTTCTTGTGAAGAATCCTGATGCGATGGTCATCTTCCCGATCGAATCTGCACCGCTCACACCTATTGCAGAAAAAGTCTTTCAGGAAGGCATCCCTCTGGTGATCCTCACGAGAGGCATCGAAAGCAATTCCTATGACAGCTTCATCCATGGCGACGATTATGCAGGCGGCATTAACGCTGCGCACTACATCGGCAAGAGGTTGAACGGACAAGGCAAAGTTGTCATCATGCGGTCATCACCTTCCGCAATCACCGATATGCGTGCTGCAGGCTTTGAAGAGACGCGCGCTAAGTATTATCCCGGGCTTGAGATCATTGCAACGGGAGAAGGCCAGTTCGCGAGAGAACCTGCCATGAAAGCCATGGAGAATATACTGCAGGCAAACCCGAAAATTGATGCGGTCTATTCTATGGACGATGAGCAGTCCTTAGGATGTATTGCAGCAATCAAGGACGCAGGCCGCGAAGGAGAGATGTTCGTGACCGGTTTTGGCGGCAATAAAGCTGCGCTCGAAATGCTGATGAGCAACGATCCGCTTTATGGCGCAAGCTTTTTCTATACACCGCTTCAGGGCGGCAGTGCAGTCAAGCTCGCAGCACTGATGGCGATGGGGCTTGGAATGTCCGATCTGTGGGAACAATCTGTGCCGCGTGAAATCATATTCTCTGCGGACACGATCACTTCGGAAAACGCTAAGGATTATTATAATCCGGATTCCCAGTATTGATTTAGATTTAAACAAAAGCCCTGAGCTGCACAAACGCTGCTCGGGGCTTTTTCTCCTTAGATGAGAAGCGTTAAAATGATTGTTAGATGGCACAAATATATATGTAAAAACATGATTGTTTCGTTTATAATAAGAGATAAGCCCGATAAAACGTGGAAGGAGTAAATACAAGCCATGTTCCAAGCGCAAAGAATAGAAACGCTCAAAAATATTTTGCTTGAGAAAAAATCTGTAGATGTTTCGACATTGACGTCCGCGCTGGATGTGAGCGATGTGACCGTCCGCAAATATCTTGATATCCTTGAGGCAGAAGGGTTTTTAAAGAAAATGCACGGCGGGGCTATTTTGGCAGAGGCATATGACGATCAGGACAACTTTGATGACGAAGAAACGATATTAGAGTTTCAAGCCAAAGAGCAGATCGCAGAGCTGGCTATTACCTGCATCGAAGACGGTGACAGTATATTTCTCGGGCCGGGGACGACCTGTTACCTTTTGTCAAAAAAGCTTGGCTCCTATAAGAACATTACGGTTGTGACAAATAACGTCAACGCACTTGAACATATTGCTCCGGTGGTCAGGACTTTGTATTTTATAGGCGGAGAGATCGTCTGCAGGGACGGCCTGATGTATTCATACGGACAAAAAGCTATCAATCAACTGGAAGGGATATTTGTTCAGAAAGCATTTATCAGTGTGGCGGGTGTGGATCTATTTGCCGGGCTTACCATCAATGATATCAGACAGGTGGAAATCTTTCATAAAGTGGAGTCCATTTCTCGGCAGCAGATCGTCCTTGCCGACCATAACAAATTCAATAAAATCGGTTTGCACCATATCATGCCAATTGATAAGATCAAAATATATATTTCGAACGAAAAACTGGACAGTGAATACAAAAAGTATTTCTATGAAAATGACATCAAGATACTCACCTCGTATGACATATAAGGTGAATGCATGACCAGGGCTTTTATTGAAATGAAGAATATATGCAAGCAATTCAACGGGCAGCATGTATTAAAGAATGCTCATTTTTCGATACAGCGCGGCGAGGTGTGTTCCATACTGGGTGAAAACGGCGCAGGGAAGACCACGCTGATGAAAATTCTTGCGGGCGTGATTTCTCAAGATTCAGGGCAGATATTTTTTGATGAGGAAGAAATCCCGCCCGGTTCAATTGCTGCTTGCAGAAAGCGCGGCATCTATATGATATTTCAGGAGCCTAAGCTGATTCGTTCTTTTTCGGTTGAAAAGAACTTATTTCTCGGTAATGAGATACGAATTAAAAACACCCCCATCATTAACAAGAAACTGCATTATATGAAAGCGAAAGAATTGCTTGATTATCTGAAGGCCGATATAGATGTCAATGCGCCGATCGGCGAATTGTCGCATGCACAAAGAAAGATCGTCGAGATCGCAAAGGCATTGCTGCTGGATGTACAGGTGCTTATATTGGACGAAGTCACGGCCCCTTTTTCGGACACTGATTTAAAGAATTTCTTTACGGTCATTGAGACTCTGAAGAATGACGGCGTGGCCGTTGTGTTCATTTCCCACAATATCGAAGAAGTGATACAGAATTCCGATCGGATCATCATCCTTCGCGACGGAGAAACAGTGGAGGAAAAGCCTCAAAACCTAAAGAAAGACGTCAATCTGCTGATCGAGAAAATGGCGGGAGAAGATTATGTGAACCGCTATCCAAAAACGCGCGCAAAAAAAGGAAAGAAAATACTGGAGCTGCAAAATGTCAGCAGCAAGAAACGCACTATACGAAACGCTGATTTATATCTGCGCACAGGAGAAATCGTCGGTTTTGCCGGTCTGCGGGGGGCAGGCAAAACGACGCTTGCAAAAATGATATCAGGTATTGAGCCGATTGCAGAAGGCCGGATGCTTTATAATAACCAGTCCGTTTCGTTTAAACTGCCCTATCACGCGATAAAAAAAGGTATAGCCTATTTCAGTGAATACAACGAACGCAACATCCATATGCTGATGGACGCGCCTGCAAATATAACTATTTCTAATTTGAACGGCGTGAAACGGCTCTTCTATGTGTGCCGGAAGTTGGTTATAGACGTGACACATTATTTTCTCAAACACCTTAATTTCCAAATACCGGATGAAAGGCTCGAAGCACAATTTTTGAGCCGCGGAACGCAGCAGAAGCTCGCGATTTCAAAATGGCTGTTTGCAAACGCAAATGTGCTGGTCATGGATGAGCCGTCCTTAAACCTTGATATCAAGTCAAAGGTTGAGTTATACAATATCATGAACAGATTGTCCCACAAAGGTAAAAGCATTATCATTGCTTCATCAGACCTGCGCGAGCTTTTGGGCATGTGTGACAGAATCTATGTCTTTCGCGCAGGCAAAATTGTTGCAGAACTCAATTCAAAGGATGCCAATTCGGTGCAGTTACTCAAATTTGCGCTTGGCAACATAGCTGCGCCTTAATAATCAAAGCAAAAATAAAAAATAAAAAGAAAATATAATAAATTATAATATTTAATGTTGACTTTTATTATAATAAATAATATAATTTATAATAAATAAGTATTATTGTGCTCAAAACAAAACAATAACGCTTAAGACAACTGGTATTCTGGACACAATCATAGCAAAAATAATAGACCGCGGAGGTTTTAAATGGCGCACATCATTAGAAACGTTGCCGAAGTTGGATACAGGGTTTTAGGAAATCTGCATGGCGGCTGCGTACTGAATGTTTGCCCTTTGATGGGCAGCTATCCGGAAGTACCCGAACTTGCCGGCAATGCGGAAGAGCTTGGTTCGCCTACGCAGTTTATTCATTACCATAAAGTGCCGCCAAAAAGCGAAATCGCCAACCACAAACATGAGGATTCCGAAGAGTGGTACTTTTTTGTTAAAGGGACCGGCGTGATGTATCTGGATGGGGATGAGCATATTGTGAAGCCGGGTGATCTGATTTTGACGCAAGCCGGTGGTGAGCACGGCTTTATAAACACAAGTGGTGATTTTACGGAATTTCTGGTCAGTGAGATATATTTGAACCCAGAGAGAAAAAAGAAACACAATCAAGAAGCAAAGTAAACAAGGCTGCAAAAAATAACTACGTGTTATAAGGCGGCGGGGTGTTCCCATTTACAGGGAAGCTTATTTGTCATAGCTTTTGAAAGGATTGAAAAGATATGAGAAAGCACTGGGCATTGCTCGAACCAATTTCGGTTGGAAAAAGGGTTTTTAAAAACCGTATGGTTATGGCGCCTATGGAAACAAGAATGAATACACCATACGGCGATGTGACACAGCCAATGATCGATTATTATGCAGAGCGGGCCAAAGGCGGTGCGGCAGCAATAATTATTGAAAACAGCTATATTGACAATGATGCGAGCCGTTCATCATTGAGTTCTTCAGGGTTTTACAGCGACCATCTCATATCCGGAAAAAGCCTGCTCGCAGAGAGTATAAAGGAAAACGGCGCGTTGGCCATTATACAACTCAGCCACGGCGGAAGGCAGGCCGGAGAAGCGGCAACTGGAAAACAGTGCGTCGCGCCAAGCCCTATTCCCTGCAAGGTGACACAAAGGCTGCCAAAGGAACTAAGCATCAGGGAGATACAAACCATAGAGGATGCATTCGCCGATGCTGCCAGGCGGGCACAAATGGCTGGGTTTGACGGTGTCGAGCTGCATGGCGCGCACGGCTATTTGATGGCGACGTTTATTTCGCCGTATTCGAATAAAAGAACCGATGAGTATGGCGGCAGTGCCGAAAACCGTGCCCGCTTCACTGCAAATGTGATCAAAAAGGTAAGGGAAAAAACAGGGCAGGATTTTATCGTCGGCTTGCGTATCAGCGGTGAAGAATTTGTACCCGGAGGGCTTAACATCAAACAAGCCTGCGAATTTGTCATGATCATCGAAGACGGAATCGATTATATACATGTTTCTGCGGGTAATTATGAAAATTCTCCGGAGTATATGATCATGCCTATGTACGAGGAGGCAGGCAAGTTGCTCTCGCTTTCTGAGGCCATGAAAAAGTGTGTGTCTATTCCGGTGATCGCTGTTGGCGCGCTGGATGCAGAGCTTGCTGAGCAGGCAATTAAGAAAGGCCAGGCAGATATCGCCGCATTCGGCCGCGCGTTGATTGCCGATCCGATGCTTCCCAACAAAGTGTCCAGCGGCAAGCTTAAGGATATCCGCCCGTGCTGCCGCGGGAATGAGGGCTGTATATCCCGGTTCTTTCTTGCTGTCCCAATGCGCTGTGAAGTCAACCCGGCATGCGGCCGCGAGCGGGATTATCGGATCGTGAAGACAACGGAACCCAAAAGAATCCTCATTGCCGGTGGAGGGCCGGCCGGGCTTGAGACAGCGCGCCTCGCCAGCCTTATGGGGCATGATGTCACACTATATGAAAAAACAGATAAGCTTGGCGGCCATCTTGTGGAAGGGACTGTATCAAATTTCAAGAACAAGACGGCAACCCTGCTCGAGTGGCTCAAGACCCAAATCAAAAACAGCAACGTAAAAGTATATCTGAACACGGCAGTCACGGCAGAGCTGATCAAGAAAGAGCAGCCCGATGTTCTGATCCTGGCCGTTGGCTCCACATATCAAGAACCGCCAATCTTAGGCTATGAAAAGGCCATTTTTCCAGACAATGCGCTGCTCTCGCCGCAGAACAAAGATAAAACCATCATTGTCATAGGCGGAGGGCTCATCGGTTCCGAGACTGCGCTGACGCTGGCTGAGACGGGGGCGCGAGTGACGATCGTCGAAATGCTCGGCGATATCGTGCCCGAACATGAGCCGTTTTCACAGGATTCCATAAAGCGGCGTTTGGCAAAAGCCAATGTCCAGATATTTACAGGACACACGGTAAAAGAGATATTGGATGACGGCGTTGTCTGCACAGACAGTGAGGGCAGGCAAAAACAGCTGGCCGCGCAAACGGTCATACTGGCCACGGGGCTTAAGCCAAATACGGAAGAAGCCGAAAAGCTCAAAGGGATAGTACCCGACACTTATGTTATCGGCGACTGCAAGACAGCGCGTAAAATTTACAACAGCTTCCATGAGGCCTGGCATACTGCCATGAACCTATAGAGATGACAAATTCCCAAAACAGGTTGCCATATAAACCGCTGTGATCAGCACAGGTTAATAAGGCTCTTTCATCAAAGAAGGGGCTTTATTGATTATCTAAGACAATCAATAAGGCCTCATCGTGATTGAGCCATTAAGGCTGCTTCATCAGCTTGCAGATATTGTTGCTGAATGCGAGCGGATCCTCGATAGACAAACCTTCCATAAGAAGCGCCTGGTTGTAGAGCAGGTCTGTATACAGAAAAAACTTTTCATTATCGTGTTCAAAGGCATCTTTTAATGCCTTGAAAACAGCATGCTCGCCGTTGATCTCAAGGATCTTCTGTGCCGATATGCCCTGATTGTTGGGCATGTTTTTGAGGATCTTCTCCATCTCGATAGATACGCCGCCCTCGCTGATCAGGCAGACGGGGTGCGACTTGAGGCGTTTTGACAGCCTCACATCCTTCACTTTATCTCCCAGAGCTTCTCTCATCGATTCAAGCAGTTTTTTATCAGCATTGTCATCCTTTTCTGAATCCTTTTTGTCAGCATCCAGGTCAAGATCGCTGCCGGAGACAGATTTGAACTGCTTTTCATTGTACTTCATCAAAATCTGAATCACAAATTCATCTACATCTTCGGTAAAATACAATAATTCATAGCCTTTATCGAGCACCATTTCTGCCTGCGGCATTTTTTCAATGCGTTCAATGGACTCACCGGACGCATAGTATATATATTCCTGGCCTTCCTTCATGCGGGAAACGTACTCAGCAAGGCTCACCATTTTTCTTTCACTGGAAGAGTAGAACAGCAGCAGATCCTGAAGGTCTTCTTTCTCTGTGCCAAAGCTGCTGTACAGGCTGTACTTGATTTGCCTCCCGAAAGACTGGAAGAACTTATCGTAGTTTTCTCTGTCGTTCTTCTGAAGGTTTTCGAGCTCCGATTTGATTTTATTCTTGATGTTCTTGGCGATCAGCTTAAGCTGGCGGTCGTGCTGCAGCATTTCTCTGGAAATATTGAGAGACAAGTCGTCAGACTCGACGATACCGCGCACAAACGCGAAGCTGTCCGGCAGAAGATCTGCGCATTTTTTCATGATCAGGACGCCGTTTGAATACAGTTCGAGGCCTTTTTCGTAGTCCTTTGTGTAGAAATCATAAGGCGGTTTTTCCGGGATGAACAAAATAGCATTGTACCGGACAACGCCCTCGGCCTTGATGTGCATATGCCGAACGGGCTTATCAAAGCCAAAATGTTTTTCATTGTAAAACTGCTCATAATCCTCAGGTTTTAGTTCGTTTTTGTTTTTACGCCAAATGGGTGTCATGCTGTTGAGAACCTGCTCTTCCGCAACGGTTTCGTATTCTTCCGCTTTGCCTTCAACAGGCCTGCTTTCATGAACGTCCATTTTGATAGGATACCTAATAAAATCAGAATGCTTTTTAACAAGAGCACGCAAACGGTATTCATCTAAGAATTCATCGTATTGCTCGTCCTCGGTATTTTCTTTGATCTTAAGTATGATCTCAGTGCCGACACTGTCTTTCTCGCACGGCGTGATCGTATAGCCTGAGGTACCTTCTGATTCCCATTTGAACGCTTCTTGCTGTCCGAATGTCTTGCTGATGACCGTGACCTTAGACGCGACCATAAACGCAGAATAAAAGCCGACGCCGAACTGGCCGATGATATCGTACCCATCTTTGAGCTCATTCTGCTTTTTAAAATCAAGTGTGCCACTTTTTGCGATGATGCCAAGATTCTCTTCCAGCTCTTCTTTGGACATGCCGATGCCGGTGTCTATGACCTTAAGAATTCTGTTTTCCTTATCCGGTGTGATTTTAATATAATAATCGGCGCTGTTAAAGCTGATGGTATCATCGGACAATGCTTTGTAATAGATTTTGTCTATCGCATCGCTCGCATTGGAAATCAATTCTCTCAAGAATATCTCTTTGTGCGTGTATATAGAATTGATCATCAGGTTTAGAAGCTGCTTGGATTCTGTTTTAAACTGTTTTTTTGCCATATAAAGTGCCTCCCAAAAAGTGGATTTAGCACTCGTGCAGCTAGAGTGCTAAAAATTATTTTAGCACATATGCACCGAATGTCAATATGATATGGGCAATTTATCAGCGGTTATCCGACAAATAAACAGAGCCGTAATAAAACAAACAGCCGGGCTATTTGGTGAAAGCACAGACAAATCAAGTGACTTTATCTTTGTTTAATCAATTGACGGATTATTGGGTTTTTGCTATAGTTAATATATTGATACGTTAAAAAACTTTGTATCAATTGATCGGCGTTTCTTACAACACGTTAGTATCAAAGCAAAAGCATCATGGCTTTTTTTTAAGAAAAAGTGCAGGGAACAGCTTTTTGATGAAGTCAAACTTTGGCTCATGGCAATACTAAAAATATAAATAAATATGGAGGCGATGGTATGAAAATCGGAATTGACAGCTACAGTTATCACAGATTGTTCGGAGAAGTCTATCCTTTTCAGGAGAAACCTGAGAAGCTGAAAACCGTTGACGATTTTTTGGATCTTGCAAAACGGCTTGACGTGGATGGCGTTTCTCTGGAGACATGTTTTTTGCCCAGCTTGGACGATTCTTATCTGAAGGATCTGGGCGGAAAGCTCATGGATTATGGCTTTGACTCGGTGTTTGCTTGGGGGCATCCCAACGGTCTTGAAAGGGGCTTGAACCAAGACGCTTTCGAAGAGATGAAAAGCGTTATCTACAAAACGAAATTTTTAGGCACGGATGTTATGCGCATTACGGGCTCAGCTTTTGACTGGCGGCATGAGAACCACAGAGAACAAATGGAACGCCTTATTCCCATGTACAAAGAGGCCGTCAAAATCGCTGAAGACAACGGCGTCAAACTGGCCACAGAGAACCATATCGATTACACCTCGGAAGAAATGCTCGAGATGATCGAGGCCGTGGGTTCGCCCAATTTCGGCATCAACTTTGATACCGGAAATTTCCTGCGCCTTCTGGATGACCCGATAGCCGGAATGGAAAAACTGGCGCCTTATGTATTCTCAACACATATCAAAGACTTAAAAATGCACCCGACTGCGCGGCCGACCGACTGGTATTTCTTCTGCGGTGTTCCGGTCGGCTTTGGCCTGATAGACAATATGAAGCTTGCCGAATTGCTGCATAAAGCCGGATACAAAGGATTTCTGGCCGTCGAGATCGATGCGCCTGCGCCTGAATGGCTCAACATGGAGGATGAAGCCATAGCCGTCAGCGTTCACAACTTAAAAAAGATCGGTGCAGCGTTCAAGTAACCATTTCAGGAGGTTTTATGATGGCAAAGAAACAATTGAACATAGCCATGATCGGCGGCGGATTTATGGGCAAGGCGCACAGCAATGCGTGGCTCAAAGTCAATAAATTTTTCGATACCGATTATGATGTTTGCTTAAAGGTGATCGTTGGAAAAAAATCGCCATTGGAGGCGTTCGCCAAACGGTGGGGTTATGAAGAAGTCAGTTATGATTGGGAAGAAACGGTCAGCCGTGCGGATATAGATATCGTGGATATCGGCACGCCCACCTTTGAGCATATGGAGATGGCGGTGGCTGCCGCCAAAGCTGGCAAACATATCGTATGCGAAAAACCCTGTGCGCTGACTTACGGGCAATGCCTAAAAATGGCTAAAGAGGCGAAAAAAGCGGGTGTGGTCACTTATCTTAACCACAATTACCGCAGAGTGCCGGCTGTTGCCTATGCCAAACAGTTGGTGGAGGACGGCAGGCTCGGGACGATCTTTCACTGGCAGGGGGCGTATTTTCAGGATTGGATCATGGACCCTGATTTTCCGCTGACCTGGCATTTGCAGAGCAAATATGCCGGCGGCGGGCCTCTTTTTGACCTGTCAAGCCACGCCTACGATCTTGCGAGGTTCATCATCGGCAATGCGCAAGCGGTCACAGCTGTGAATAAAACATTCGTCAAAGAGCGCCCGTTGCCGGGTGCCGGCGCTGCGACCTTCTCAGCCGGGGCCAAAGATGACAAGGCGCAGAAAGCGGCTGTTGACGTGGATGACGCTTCTTTCGCAGTTGTTGAATTTGAAAACGGCGCGCTGGGCAGCATCCAAACCACGCGTTTTGCGACAGGCAGAAAAAATTACAATGATTTTGAAATATACGGATCCAAAGGCGCTTTAAAATTCAACTTTGAAAGCATGAACGAGCTATATTTCCTGGATGCGACACAGCCGCAGGCAGAGCAGGGTTTCCGCCGGATTCTTTGCACAGAGGGCGTACACCCTTATGTTTCGGCGTGGTGGCCGGCCGGCCATATCATCGGTTATGAACATACATTTGTGAACGGGTTTTATGATTTCCTGCAGGCAATTGCCGGGAAAGGCCTGCCGCTCAAACCCGATTTTAATGACGGTGCGGATATCATCCGTTTTGCAGAGGCTGTTAAACTTTCAAGCGAAGCACATCGGCGCGTATTGATTGAAGAAATAAAATAGCAGTCGAAACAAAAAAGAACCTCCGGGATCCCGGAGGTTCTTTTTATTAGGTTTTTTGTCTTAGGCTTATTGATAGGCCCAATCAACGAACTCGTCAACGTTATCTTTTGTGATAAGCGTCGAGGGTCTCACGTTGTCTTTGTCCACCTGGCCGGTTGCGAGGAATTCTCTGATGACCTCGACCGTGTGCGCGCCGATTCTCGGGAAGTAAGACGCTGTAGCCTTATGGATGGTGTTGTCAGCTTTGATGTTTCTCATGGCTGTGACTGTGCCGCCCATACCCGTGATCAGCCTGATGTCTGTACGGCCCTGCTGCTCAATGGCAGTCAAAGCGCCTGTTGTGGCTTCATCGTCATGTGTGAAGACGCCATCGATATGATCGTTTGCTGCAAGCAGATCGGACATCGCAGCAAAACCAGCCTGGCTGTTGAACTCGCCGTCGGCCTCGCCAATGATCTCGATGTTAGGGTACTTGACGATGGTCTCGATAAAGCCAGTATATCTGGCAATGTCGATCGGAATGCCTGTGTAGCTTCTTAAGTTCACAAGCTTGACGTTCTCTTCGCCGGCAAAGAATTCGCCGATGAAATCCGCAGCCATCTGGCCGCAGGAATAGTTGTCTTCAGCGACGAAAGATGTGTACTTGTCGGACTCAATGGCTCTGTCGATGATGAACGTCGGGATGCCGGCATCATAGATCTCTTCCATGATCGTCGTCATCAGAGTGCCGTCGCCGGGCAGGCAAGCGATCACGTCATAGCCGCCGCCTTTATACGTTGCCAGAATGTTATTCTGGTCCGCATTGTCCACAGCGTTGTTGACTGTCCACTCGATCTCGGTATCACCTGCAATGGCTTCCTGGATGGATGCCAGCAGCGCTGCCTGCCATGCGTTGTCCGCCGGCGGCAGAGAGATAGCGACTCTGAAAGGGCCTGCCGGAGCCTCGGGAGCCTCAGGTGCCGGAGCCTCGGGGGCCTCAGGTGCCGGAGCTGCGGGAGCCTCGGGTGCAGGTGCTGCGCAAGCAATCAAAGCCATGCACAGAAGAACTGCTAAAAGACTAAATAATACTTTCTTCATTTTACTTCCTCCTTGTTAGGTTTATGGATTACTCATAAACAATGTGTTTATGAAACTGTATTAATTTTTAGTGCGTGCCTGCAAGAGCACGGCGATCATGATGACAGCACCTTTGACCGCGCCGGTCAAATAGGTGGAGATATCAAGATTGATCATCATGTTGTTCACAAAGAATAGAATGATAGCCCCAACGATGGATCCGTATATCGTTCCGCGTCCGCCCGCAAGTGAGGTGCCGCCGACCAGTACAGCTGTAATAGCATCAAACTCATAGTTTGAGCCTGTTGTGGTCGAGGAAACTGCCACCATTCGCGATATTTCTATGACACCTGCAAAACCGACACAAATGCCTGCGATGATGTATGTCCAAATCCTGGTCCTGTCGACTTTGATACCGGAATATTTTGCCGCCATATCGTTACAGCCTATGGCAAAAACAAAGGTGCCGAATTTTGTTTTGACTAGTACGAACGTCATAATGATGGCAAGCACTATCAGGATGATAAACGGTGTCGGTATCGTGACAATAGAGCCGTTGCCGATCGACTTGAAAAAGGTATCCGTGTTGTCGCCCGTTATTGTCGCGCCCCTGCCGATGTACATGGTCACGGAACGCGCGATAATGCCTATGGCAAGAGTGACGATAAACGGAGGTACTTTGACCTTGGTGATGATGATGCCGTTGATAAAACCAAACGCGGTGGCAACGGCAATACAGGCCAGCATCGCAAGGATTAATGGCGTGCCGCTTCCCTGCAGAAAAACCAAAACTGTACCGGCTGTTGCCATCACCGGGCCGCTTGAAAGATCAATGCCCCCGGCGATAATGACAAAAGTCATCCCCAGTGCAATGACGCCAATGGTGGAGGCATTTCGTAAAATGGTTGTGATATTATTCCATCTTGCGAACCTACCGTCTGTCAGAAAAGTGATAATGACAAACAGAATAAGAAATACAAAGATGGTGCTGTACTTTGACCATAATCCCTTTAGAATTCCCAGAGCCTTGTTTTCGCCTTTTACCTTCTCCATAATCTTCCCTCCGAAGTTTTATGACGCATTCGTTGCGTAAGACATTATCGTTTCTTCTGTGCGGTCATCCTGAGTGAGTTCACCCTTGACGACGCCCTCATGCATGACGATGACACGCTGGCAGATACTCAAGACTTCTGTCAAGTCCGAAGAGACAATAATGATGGTTTTGCCTGAATCTGAAAGTTCGCGGATGATGCTGTAGATCTCTTCGCGTGCGCCGACATCGATACCGCGTGTTGGTTCATCAAGTATCAGGATATCCGAATCCACAAGCAGCCATTTGGCAAGCACGATCTTCTGCTGGTTTCCGCCTGAGAGGTTGCTGACAAGCTGCGTTTGGCCTGAACATCTGATGTTGAGGCGCTTTATCATCCTGTCCGTGTTATCTTTACGTTTTGCAGCGATGTTGATAAAGCCTTTGTTCTTGACCTGATCAATATGGTTGATGTTTTCACGAATATTTCGCCTGATGATGACACCCGTTTTCTGGCGGTCTTCCGTCACAAAGCCGATCCCTTTTTTGATCGCTGCAGCCGGTATGCGGTTTTTGACGAGATTTCCGTTTAAATAAATTTCACCTGTCTTTGTTTTGCGGATGCCAAAGATATACTCCATCAATTCAGATCTGCCGGAACCCACGAGGCCGGAAAACCCGAGGATCTCTCCGCGGTATACTTTGAAGCTCACGTTTTTGAGCAGATCATCGGAAACATTGCGCACTTCCAATGCAATATCGCTGGTGTCACCTGTAAAATCAGTGGCCTTCGAAACGCTGACTTCACGCCCGACCATATAATTGGCGATCTGCTGTTCGGTCACCTCTGACACGTTTTTCGTGACGATAAACGCGCCGTCTCGAAGAACCGTAACGCGGTCGCACACCTCTTTGATTTCTTTCAAACGGTGAGAAATGTAAATAATGCCGATACCTTCTTTGGCTAGCTTGCGGATCAGATCAAACAGGATCTCCGTTTCGGTCAGGGTCAGCATGGCGGTCGGTTCGTCCATAATCAGCACTTTGACATTGAACGAGATGGCTTTGGCGATCTCGACCATTTGTTTTTGTGCTGTTTTGAGTGTGCTGAGCAAAGCTGTAGGCCGGATGCTGTGCTGCCCGAGCGAAACCAAAAGCTTTTTCGCTTCAGCGTTCATCTTTTTAAAATCAATAAGGCCAAGTTTGTTGATTGGCTCACGGGTCAAGAAAATATTTTGTGCAACAGTCAAATGTTCCATCAGGTTTAATTCCTGGTGGATAAAAGAAACGCCTCTCTTTTGCATATCAAGTACTGATAAATTGGAAGCTAGGTGCTCGCCGTCCAGATAAATCTCGCCTTCTTCTTGCGTATAGTTGGCAGCCAAGATCTTCATCAGCGTTGATTTGCCGGCGCCGTTCTCACCGCACAGAGCCACAACTTCGCCGCGATCAACGTCGAAGTTCACGCTTTTAAGTACTTTGACGCCGTAAAAACTTTTTGAGATATTCTTCATCTCTACTAATTTTGACATTGCTTCTCTTTTTATTCCTCCCCTTTACAATTTTCAGTGACAGTTAAAGGTCTTCGCTTAATTCAATAACGACTCCGTTGGGGTCTTTGAACAGCAAAACTTTTTTGCCGAGGTGATCTAATGCGCACAGATCGAGGGTAAACACCACATCGTGTTTTTTCAAATGCGCATACCAATCCTCGATACCGGTGACGCTCAGCGCAATATGGGCCGTTCCTGATGCAGATGCAGGATGCTCAAAATAATCTATCTTTTTTTGATGGTCAAACAACTCGATTGCGCTGTTTTCATTTATTTTTATATAGACCAAAACATTATCACCGTTAGGAATCCGATCGGCAACTTTGAGCCCAAGCACTTCAGAATAGAACTTTTCAGACTCCTTGATATCGACAACATTGATGGCAATATGATCAAACGTTTTTATCTTCATAACCCTACCTGCTCAGTGCAATTTTATCGCCGGTTTCTGCAAGCCATCCTGCAATATAACGGGACAGATTGTAATGTGAACGATAAAGCCCTGTATTGTTTTTGTTAGGTTGCTCAACGCTTTGCAGTTTATGCGCTTTGTCAATGGGCGTATAGTCATCCCAGAGCTTTAGCCCGTAAGCAGCAAGTGCCGCAGCGCCCAAAGATGCCGCATTTTGGTCCACAATCGTTTTGATCATTTTCATATCAAATATATCTGCAAACATTTGTCTCCAGTAAGGACTTTTTGCGCCGCCGCCTACCATCAGCAATTCGGATATTGAAACACCGCAGCTTTGAAGAACGGTCATGGCATACCAAAGGTTGTAGGTGATGCCTTCAAGAGCGGCGCGGATCATATCGTTTCTTGTGTGGGAGAGCTGCAACCCCACAAAGCCGCCGACGATATTCTTGCTCTGCTCGATCATGGCGCCGCCCGCCAAACTCGGATTGAACTGAAGGTGGTTAGAGCCGATGGGTGATTGGGCAGCCAGGTCATTCATCGCGACATAGGCATCGGCCAACTCGCCGGTTTTTTCTTTCCCGACAAGATCAGAGCACAGAACGTCGCGGATCCAGCGAAAACTTGAACCAGCAGCAAATATGCTGGTTGCGGATGCATACATCTTATCAATAACATGTGCGAATACAAACGGTTTTTTCTGGACATCGACCAACGGGGCATCGCTGACGACGGCGATCCAGGAAGACGATCCCAGCGAAATATAAGCGCGGCCGTTTTCTATGCCGCGGGCGCCAAGAGCCATGCAGGAATTATCCACGCCGCCCGACACAACCTTAACATCCGTTGTCAAACCCAGCATTTGAGCTGCTTCAGGTGTCAGATGGCCGATGACATCATGTGCATGCACCAATTCAGGCAGCAGATCGCGGCGCATACCGGATGCTCTTATATAATCCTCGTCATAGCTGTTTTTAAGAAGATCGTACACACCGCTGCCGGATGCGTAAGAGTGGTCAGTCAGCATCTTGCCGGTGAGCCTATAATTACAGTAATCCTTCGAACCCAAGATCTTATATGTTTTCGCGTAAAGCTCAGGTTCGTTATCGCGGTACCACATGATCTTGAAGACGGCATAGCATTCTGCCGGGAAACCGTTGCCGGTCTTGGTGTACCACTCGGAATAAGGTATCTTTTCGAAAAACGCTTTTGTCTGCTGTTTTGAACGTGTATCGCTCCATATAGGCGTCATGCTGCGCAGCAATTTTCCATCTTTGTCGACAGGGACAACACCCAATGAATGGCCGGAAATAGAAAGAGCCACGATATCAGAAGGCGAGATCCCGCTTTTTTCCAGCAAAAGCCGGGTTGTGCTGCAAATGCCTTCAAACCATACATCGGGAGACTGTTCGTGATGGTCGCTTCCGGTGTATACGACATCATATTGGCTGAATGTATCGCAATGGGACTGCCCAGACAAATCAAACAAAGAAGCTTTAATACCGCCTGTACCCAGATCATAAGAAATAATCATGTCTTTCTTAAGCATACGGTTCTCCTAGTTGA
>Ga0351880_1102_pt1 | contig 22705 bp, 22 predicted proteins | sample BONcelFGM3001E13_FD_206766 | JGI IMG/M metagenome (GOLD analysis project Ga0351880, IMG submission 206766) | Enriched cells from coal bed in the Powder River Basin, Montana, United States - BONCAT cells FGM rep3 HSBNCT.FGM.300.1.E13 ...
CCCGGAACAAAACCGGCTCAAGCTAACTTGCTTGCCCGCCAGCGAAAACCCGGCGGCTAATCCTGATCTCTCTTTCCCTGGGTTCCGAACCCGCCAAAAAACTGAAAAAAAACTTGACAGCCGGGGGGATTGGTAATAAAAATTCCGAGTAATAAAGAAAATTTTCACAAAGACCAATCCTATGGATCGATAACGATGGAGATTAAGAGCCCCGTCAGCGCCACGTTGAGCCCCGAGCAACTCGCCGCCATCCAGGCTGCCGTCAGTCATTATAAAGCCGTCAAGGGAGGGGTCATGCCCGCCTTGCATGCCGTTCAGGGCATTTGCGGCAACTGGCTGCCCCTGGAGGCCTTGAAGCTGCTGGCCGAAGGCCTGGATATTCCCTACCCCTACCTATACGGCGTCATGAGCTTTTACACCATGTTCTCGCCGACGCCCCGGGGGAAGTACATCATCCGCCTGTGCGAGTCGCCCCCCTGTCACATCATGGGAGCGGTGAATTTGGCGGAGATGCTCCAGACGGAGTTGGGCATCAAGGTGGGGGAAACCACCGCCGACGGCCTCTTCACCCTGGAGCACACCGCCTGCCTCGGGGTCTGCGAGGTCTCCCCGGCCATGCAGATCAACGAGGTGGTGCACGGCCGCCTGACTCCGGAGCGGGTGAAAAATATTCTAGCCGACTACCGGGCGGGCAAGGCCCCGGATTTCAGGCAGCTTCCCCGCACCACCAATGCCCTGAGCGACTATCCCCCGAGTCCCGATGAGGTAAGTCTATTCCAGAATGTGGACCAGATTGACCCCATGAGCCTGGACGAATACCTGGCCCGGGGGGGTTATGAGGGGCTGAAAAAGGCCCTGGAGAAAACCCCGGAAGAGGTGGTCAACGAGGTCAAGGAATCGGGCCTGAGAGGCCGGGGCGGGGCCGGCTTCCCCACCGGCCTGAAATGGTCCTTCACCCGGCCCAGCCCCATCTTCCCGAAATATATCGTCTGCAACGCCGACGAAGGGGAGCCGGGCACCATCAAAGACCGCTACCTCATGGAAGGGGACCCACACCGGGTCCTGGAAGGCATGGTCATCGGCGGCTACGCCATAGGAGCCAGCGTCGGCTATATCTATTGCCGGGGTGAATACTACCTCTCCATGCACCGCCTGCAGAACGCCATTGACGCGGCCGTGGCCAAGAACCTGCTGGGCGACAACATCCTGGGCAGCGGCTTTTCCTTCCACATCCAGGTTCAGACCGGCGGCGGCTCTTACGTCTGCGGCGAGGAAACCGCTCTCATCGAGTCCATCCAGGGCGAGCGGGGCAACCCCCGGGTGAAGCCGCCATTTCCCGGCCAGGTGGGGGTATGGTACAAGCCCACCATCGTCAACAACGTGGAGTCCTGGGCCAGTGTGACGAGCATCATCAACCAGGGCGCCGACTGGTATAAAGCCAAGGGCACCGAAGATTCCAAGGGGACCAAGATCTTCCAGGTGGTGGGGCACGTAAATACCCCTGCCGTCGTGGAGGCCAATATGGGCATGCCCCTGTCCACCCTGATCGACCAGATCGGCGGGGGATGCCGGCAAGTAAACCGGATCAAAGCGGTGCAACCGGGCGGAGCGGCCTGCGGCTTCATCACTCCCGAGCATCTCAACACGCCGTTGGAATATGCGGCCATGAGCAAAATAGGCGGGGGTGTGGGCTCCGGCACCATGCTGGTGATGGACGACACGGTCTGCGTCATTGACGTGGTCAAATGCCTGCTCTATTTCTTCCAGCACGAGTCCTGCGGCTTCTGCCTCCCCTGCCGCCGGGGCACCCGGGTGCTCTACGAAATGATCTGCAAGGTGGCGGCGGGCAAAGCCACCCAGGCCGACCTGGACCGGATGCTGACGATGTCCAAGGCCATGGTGGATTCCGCCAACTGCGCCCTGGGCTGGTCGCCCTATTCGTTTCTCCAGACCACCATGGAACGTTTCAAAGATGAATACGACGCCCACCTGGCGGGGAATTGCCCCCTGGGGGTGTGCAAGGCGGAAGAGCATTCGCATTAAATGGGTTAAGAAGGCGCTGTAGGGGCGGGTTTTAAACCCGCCCCTACAAACCTCTTGCAGGTTGCGACAGTTTGAAAATTCGGGATGTGATAAGATTAATCGAAGCCGACGGGTGGTATCAAATAAGCGCCAAAGGAACGGGGAGCCATCGGCAGTATAAGCATCCCACAAAAACCGGACGGGTTACCATCGCCGGCCATCAACGCGATGATTTAAGCCCGGGGACGTTAAACAGCATTTTAAAACAATCTGGCGTGAAATTGAAGTAGGCGGAATTATGGAACAATTGCTGATAGTAATCGAACCGGCAGAGGGCAATTATTCCGCCTATTGCCCTGACCTTCCCGGATGTATCGCCACCGGGAAAACGATTGCAGAAGTTAAACAGCGGATGAGCGAAGCCATTAAAATCCATTTGGAAGGTATGCGGGAGGACAATATCCCCCTCCCCGCGGTGAAAAGCCAGGCGGAATATATTTCTTTAGAAGGGTAGATTCAGCAAAATGGTGGGCGGCGCCCACCTTTTGTGACTCATAACCCCGAGCAGACGCCGGAAAAGGCAGATAACATGGCAAAGAAAATAGACCTGGACACGGCCTTGCGGATCATCGAGGCCGCCAAACGGAAGGCCGCGGAGCTCAAGGTTGCCATGAATATCGCCGTGGTGGATGCAGGCAACAATCTGGTGGCCTTTCAGCGCATGGACGGGGCCTGGCTGGGTTCCATCAACATCTCTATGAACAAGGCCTACACCGCTCGGGCCTTCGATATGGAGACCAAGACCCTGGCGCCCCTGTGCCAACCGGGGCAGCCGCTTTATGGCATCCACGCCAGCAACGACGGACGCCTCATCATTTTCCCCGGAGGCATTCCCCTCAAAGACGGCGACACCGTCATTGGCGCCATCGGGGTGAGCGGCAGCTCGGTGGAGAATGATCAGGCGGTGGCGGCAGCCGGGGCCGCGGGTCTTTAAGAGATCTCCGGGAAGTCGTTCCCAACCGCAAACCGGGAACGATGAGTAATGTAATGATCAATCAAACCAGCATTGCTAAGGATCAACTATGCTGATCAACTATGTGCCGGTATTAATCTTCATCTTAATCGCCGTCGGGCTGGTGGCCGTGATCGTGGTCCTGTCCGAGTTGCTGGGCAAGAAGAAGCACTTCCCCGCCAAGGACATGCCGTACGAGTGCGGCATGGACCCCATCGGCGACGCCCGCAGCCGTTACACGGTGCGCTTCTATGTCATCGCCATGTTCTTCATCGTGTTCGACATTGAAGCCATTTTCCTCTACCCCTGGGCGGTGGTGTTCAAGCCCCTGGGCTGGTTCGGGTTCGTGGAGATGCTGGTGTTCATCGGCATCATCGCAGTGGGCCTGGTGTACGTCTGGGGCAAGGGCGCCCTGGAATGGGAATAAAGCGGGTTCTGGGTTTTAGGTTCTGGGTTCTGGGGTAATGACAGAAACGCCATAGCGGTTTTTGGCTTACCTGAGAACTAAAAACCAAAAACGAAAAACCAAAAACGGCTTTTTGGAGCACTGGAATGGGAATCGAAGAACACCTCGGATATAACGTTTTAACCACCACCCTGGAAAAGCTGGTGGACTGGGGGCGCAAGAACAGCCTCTGGCCCGCCACCTTCGGGCTGGCCTGCTGCGCCATCGAGATGATCTGCACCGCGGCCAACCGCTGGGACATCGCCCGCTTCGGCATGGAGGCCTTCCGGGCCTCTCCCCGCCAGGCGGACGTGATCATCATCGCCGGCACCGTGGTCAAGAAGATGATGCCGGCCATCCAGCGGGTTTACGACCAGATGAGCGAACCCAAGTGGGTCATCGCCATGGGCGCCTGCGCCACCTCCGGGGGGATTTTCGACTCCTACGCCGTGGTCCAGGGCATCGACAAGTACCTGCCGGTGGACGTCTACGTGCCCGGCTGCCCGCCCCGGCCCGAAGGTCTGCTGTACGGCATCTTGAAGCTCCATGAGCAGATCATCAAAGATCCCTTCCTGAGCCAGAAGTACAAAGAGAGCCTGCAGGCCCGGCGGGAGGTGGCGGCATGAACAAAGCGGTGGCCCTGCTGGAAGAAAAGTTTGCCGACGAGGTGGTGGAGGTAGTGGAATTCCGGGGTGATACTACCATCGAGGTCAAGCCGGAACGCATCGTCGACATCTGCACCGCCCTCAAAGACGGCCACGACACCGGCTTCAAGTACCTGTCCATGATCGCCGGGATGGATTATTCCCCTGCCAGCCCCCGGTTCGGCGTGGTCTATGCCCTTTACAGCCACAAGCACCATGACCGCATCACCTTGAAGACGCGGCTGGCGGATGACCAGGCCCCGGCCATCGACTCGGTGGCCCAGGTGTGGTCCACGGCCATCTGGCACGAACGCGAGGCCTATGACATGATGGGCATCCGCTTCAAGGGGCACCCGGACCTCAGGCGCATCCTCATGCCCGGCGACTGGGTGGGGCATCCGCAGCGGAAGGATTACCCGTTAAAAGGCCTATAAATCCCGTTTTGGGTTTTTCGTTTTTGGTTTTTGGTGGAAGGAACAAAAACCAAACCAGAAAAATTAACCTTTCGAACTGAAAACGAAAAACGAAAAACGAAAAACGAAAAACGAGAATTTTGCCATGAATCAAGCCGGAACCATGAAACGCACCGAAACCATGCTGCTGAACGTGGGGCCGTCCCACCCCAGCACCCACGGGGTCCTTCGGGTCCTGGTGGAGCTGGACGGCGAGCTCATCAACAGTGCCGACCCGGACATCGGTTACCTCCACCGCGGCATCGAGAAGATGTGCGAGTACCGCACCTATCATCGCTGCCTGCCCTTGATGAACCGGGTGGACTACCTGGCCGGGGAAGTGAACAACTTCGGCTTCTGCCTGGCGGTGGAAAAACTGCTGGGCGTCGAGGTCCCCAAGCGGGCCCAGTATATCCGGGTGCTGATCGTGGAGTTGACCCGGATCGCCTCCCACCTCTTCTGGCTGGGGACCCACGGCCACGACCTGGGCGCCATGACCCCGCTGTTTTACGCCTTCCGCGAGCGGGAAAAGATCATGGACCTGTGCGAAATGGTCTCCGGAGCCCGGATGTTCCCGCTCTATTTCCGCATCGGCGGCCTGGCCGCAGACCTCCCCGAAGGTTTCATGGCCGCAGCCTGGGAGTTCGCCAAAGAATTCGATAAAAACTGGCAGGATTACGACACCCTCCTGACCCAAAACGTCATCTGGAAACAGCGCACCGTAGGCGTGGGCACCATGAGCGCCGCCGACGCCCTGGATTGGGGCTGGTCCGGCCCCATGGCCCGGGGCTCCGGGGTGGATTGGGACCTCCGGCGCGACAACCCGTACTCCAGCTACGACGAGTTTGAATTTGAGGTGCCGTTGGGGAACAGCCAGGGCGACACCTACTCCCGGTACCTGGTGCGGATGGCCGAGATGCTCCAGAGCAACCGCATCGTCAAGCAAGCCCTGGAAAAAATCGCCAAGACCGAGCCCGGGGACATCAAGGTCGCCGACCCGCGGGTCAGCCTGCCCCCCAAGGAGATGGTCTACAGCGACATCGCCAGCCTGATCAACCATTTTAAGCTGATCCAGGAGGGCATCACGCCGCCTAAGGGCGAAGTCTACCAATGCATCGAGGCCCCCAAGGGCGAGATGGGTTTTTATATCGTCAGCGGCGGCGGGCCCCAGCCCCTCCGGGTCAAAGTCAGGACCCCGTCCTTTGTGGTGCTGGGCTCCCTGGACAAGCTGTGCCGGGGGAGACTGCTGTCGGACATGATCGCGATGATCGGCACCATGGATATCGTGTTGGCGGACGTGGATAGGTAAGGTAGGGCGGGCGTCCTGATAATGAATTTCTTGGGTGGCCAATGACATCGAAGCATCACCACAAGGTTCTGCTGGGATTGGGGTTGGCCCTGCTGATCGCCTGGGCCGGGGCGGTCCACGGGCAGGTCACCAAGACTTTTACCGGCAAAATCACGGAGATAGCCAGGGGCACCACACTGGATGTCGGAAAAAAAGGTACTTTCTATATGGTGAGGCTGGAAGAGCACCCCAAAATCGAATTTCGTCTCGCCCCTGAGGATGCCGTGAGATTCGGGGTGGTCGAAGCCGGAGGGCCGGCGCAAGTGGTGACTCCCAAAATGAGCAAGGGCCTGGGCTGGAAGGTAAAACTGGACTGCGACGCCGATAAGACCGGGTCGCTCAAGGCCCCGGTCTATAGGGTTATTTCCCTGGAGAGGCTTGGCCACTAGGCAACTGTAGGCGGGCACTGCTCGTCAATAAATAATATTTATGGTGGACGGTCCCACCCTACATTAAAAGCTGCAAGCTGATTGCTGACAGCTCAAAGCTAACATGCCGTGAACATAGGAACGACTTATGGTTAATCTGACCATCGACGGACGGGCCATTCAGGCGAAACCGGGCTCGACCATCCTGGATGTGGCCAAAGAGAACGGGATTTTTATCCCCTTCCTTTGCTACCATCCGGCCCTGAAACCCATCGGCTCCTGCCGCATCTGCGTGGTGGACGTGAAGCCCGGGCCACCCCGGCCCATCCCGGCCTGCGCCACCACCGTCACCGAAGGCATGGAGGTGGTGACGGATACGCCCCGGCTGGCCGCCCTGCGCCAGGAGTTGATGAAGCTGGTGCTCATCAACCACGCCCTGGAATGCCCCATCTGCGACAAGGGCGGGGAATGCGAACTCCAGGACCTGACCCACGCCCTGGCCGTGCCCACGGTGGACCTGGACGCGGTCAAACTGCCGCCCAACCCCGACTACGTCTCCCGGATGGTGGAGCGCCACCCGGACCGTTGCGTCACCTGCGGCCGCTGCGTGCGGGTCTGCCGGGACCGGGTGGGGGCCATGGCCATCAACTTCACGCTGCGGGGCTATTTTACCGAACTGGCCAGCGGCGCCCAACCCCTGGACTGCGAGTTCTGCGGCTCCTGCATCGACATCTGCCCGGTGGGGGCCCTGATCAACAAACAGTTCAAGTACCGGGCCCGGGCCTGGGAAGTGGCCAAGACCGACATGGCCTGCCCTTTCTGCGGCGGCGGCTGCACCTACCAGGTGCACACCAAAGACGGCAAGATCATGCGGGTGCTGAACGAAGATTCCGTGCTGCTCTGCGGCCGGGGCCGGTTCGGCTGGCCGTTGGTGGAAGCCGACGACCGTCTTAAGACCCCGCTGATCAAAGAAGGCGGCAAGTTCCGGGAAGCCTCCTGGGACGAGGCCCTGGACCTGGTGGCGGCCAAATTGAAGGAAACCGTGGAGACCGGCGGCGCCAAGGCGGTTTACGGCATCGGCTCGCCCCGGGCCACCAACGAAGCCAACTACGTCTTCCAGAAATTCTTCCGTGAGGGTCTGGCCACTAACCAGTTGGACAACCCGGGCCGCTATAACTATGTCCGGGCCATCAAGGCCATGGCCGAGGTCTTCGGAACTCCCAAGGTAGAAGGCGTCGAGGCGGGCAGCGCCCTGGCCCCGGCCTACCACTCGCCGTTGGTGGTTAAAGAAGCGGCCACCGGCAGCGGCTTCCCCTTTGTGCTGGGGAAACTGGCCGACATTTCCCAGGCCGACCTGGTCCTGGTGGTGGGCACGGACGTCACCCCGGAGAGCCCGCCCCTGGGCTGGCAGCTCATGGAAGCCAGGGAGAAGGAAAACTTCCGGCTGGTGCTGGCCAATCCCCGCAAGACCAAGTTCGACCGCTACGCCGACCTGTCCGTGCGGTATAAGCCCGGGAGCGAACGGGTCCTCATCGCCGGACTGATCAAGTTTTTCCTGGCCGACAACCCCGATTGGGTCCCGGCCATCAAGGCCGATGCCCTCGATGAGTTCAAAGAGAGCATCAAGATCACCCCCAAGGAAATCACCACCAAGACCGGGGTGGAAGAGGCAACGCTTAAGGAAGTGGCGGCGCTTCTGGCCCAGGCCAAGGCCCCGGCCATCGTGTTCGGCAGCGAGTTGCTGAGCCAGGACAAGGGGCAACAGACCGCCCTGGCCCTGGCGGACCTGTTCCTGCTGGCGGGCAAACCGGAGGTCCCAGGCAGCGCCCTGTATCCCGTGGCCGAGAAGAACAACTCCCGGGGCGTCTGCGAAGTGGGCGTCCTGCCGGATATGGGTCCCGGGTACATGCCGCTGGAAGGGTCGGAGCCCGGCGCCACCCTGGAAGAGGCCCTGGACCTCCTGGAGGCCGACGACCCTGCGGCGCCCAAGGCCATGTATCTGCTGGGCGGGGACTTGCTGCGCTGGCTGCCGCACCGCAGCCGGACCAAGAAACTGCTCAAGAAAGTGCCGTTCATCGTGGTGCAGGACGCCTTCCTGACGGATACCGCCAAGCTGGCCAACGTGGTCCTGCCGGTGGCGGTGCACGCCGAACAGGAAGGCACCTTTATCAGCAGCACCGGCCAACTGGGTTTGATCAACCAGGCCTTACCCACCAATGGGGTGCGGCCCGACTGGCAGATCATCGGGCAGCTCGGGGACAAAATGGGGTTCGCCCTGAAAGCCGTCAGCCCCAAGGCGATTTTCAAGGAACTGGCGGCCAAGATGCCCCTGTGGGCCGGTTTGGCGCCCAAGTTCTGCGCCCCCTGCCCCAAGATCAAGGCGGCGATGAGCGGGAAGTTCGTGCCCTTTGAGGCGGACATCAGCCTGCCCGGCCGGCGGCCCTTCACCCTGATCATCGGCAAATCGTTGCAGCACTCCGGGTCGTTTACCACCCATCACCCCGGCGGGACCCTGGCGGTCACGGACGAGGCGCTCCTGAAGATCAATCCCGAGGACGCCCAGAGCCTGGGGCTGGCCCCGGGAGAAGTGGTAAAGGTGATCTCCTCCCATGGGGAAATTTCGGCGCCGGTGAAACTAACCGCGGATGTGCCTGCGGGCGTGGTGTTCCTGCCGGAGCATTTCGCCACCCCGGCCGCCAACGATTTAACCCTTAACTCCAACCTGGTGCGCGTGACCATCCAAAAGGGTTGAGAACATGAATCTGCCCCTCGTTATAGCTGTCAGCGTCCTCAAGATCGCCGTAGTCATGGGGGTCTTGCTCACCTGCGTCGCCTATACGGTGCTCCTGGAACGCAAGGTCCTGGGTTTCATCCAACTGCGGTACGGCCCCAACCGGGTAGGCCCCTGGGGGCTGCTCCAGCCCTTGGCTGACGCCCTCAAGCTGCTGTTCAAAGAGGACTTCACTCCGCCGGGCGCCAACAAGTACCTGTTTGTCATGGCGCCGGTGATCACCGCCGGGGCGGCCTTCCTGCCCTTTGCGGTCATCCCCTTCGCCGGCACTATCCTGCCGCCGGAGATTACCTTCTACGGCTACAAGGTCGACCTGACCGTGGCGGCCTTGAACCAGGGGGTCATCGGCGACACCAACATTGGCCTTCTCTATATCTTCGCAGTGGGCTCGCTGGGGGTGTATGGCGCCATCCTGGGCGGCTGGGCCTCCAACAACAAGTACTCGTTGTTGGGCGGCCTGCGCCTCTGCGCCCAGATGGTCAGCTACGAGCTGGCCCTGGGCCTCTCCGTCATCGGCGTCATCATGCTGGCCGGGTCCCTGAGCACCGTCGCCATCGTGGACGCCCAGAAGTCCATCCCGTTTATCGTTTACCAACCCCTGGGTTTCGTCATATTCATGACCGCGGCCATGGCCGAATGCGGCCGGACGCCGTTTGACCTCATCGAGTGCGAAAACGAGCTGGTGGCCGGATACCAGACGGAATATAGCTCCATGAAATGGGGCATGTTCATGATGGGGGAATACGCCCACATCATCGCGGCCTCGGCGCTGGCCACCACCCTGTTCCTGGGCGGCTGGCAGGGACCGGTGCTGCCCCCCGTCGTCTGGTTCATGGCCAAGACCTTCGCACTGGTCTTCTTCTTCATCTGGGTAAGAGGCACCTTCCCCCGCTTCCGGTTCGATCAGCTCATGGCCCTGGGGTGGAAGGTCCTGTTGCCGTTAAGCCTGGTGAACATTTTGGTCACCGGGGCGGTTATCTTATTTATCAAGGGTTAATCCATGATTATTCCTTTGCTCAAAGGGTTGGCGACCACCCTCAAGATGGCGTTCTCCAAACCCATCACTTTGCAGTATCCGGAAGAGAAACGGGAAGTTTCCCAGCGCTGGCGGGGCCATCCGGAACTCACCATCAATGACGACGGCGGCCGGCGGTGTGTCGCCTGCACCCTGTGCATGGTGGTCTGTCCGTCCAACGCCATCAAGGGAATTGTGCCGGCGGAAGGTGAAGAACACGAGAAGTATCCGGTGGCCTTCATCATCGACCTGCAGCGCTGCATTTTCTGCGGCTTCTGTCAGGAGGCCTGTCCCAAAGGGGCCATTAAGCTGAACCGGCTTTACGAGCTGGCCCAATACGACAAACAGGTGCTCATCCTCGACATCGAGGGGGCAACCCAGAGCAAGTCGCAACTGCGCCTGGGGGATTGGCTATGATCTCTAATCCCCAGCCATTTCGGCAGGAATAGGAGGCCCGAGGGATGCAGATCCTGTTTTTCATCCTGGGCGCCGTGGCCCTGATTGCCGGCGGCCTGGTAGTCTTTCAGAAGCACCCCCTGAGGAGCGCCCTCTGGCTCATCGTCAACTTCTTTGCGGTGGCAGGCATCTACCTCATGGCCCACGCCGAGTTCATCGCCGCCATCCAGGTGATCGTCTACGCCGGGGCCATCATGGTGCTGTTCCTGTTTGTCATCATGCTCATGAATATCCGGCAGCCGGAAGAAGCGCCCAAGATTCCGTTTATCGGCCAGAAACTGGCTGGCATCATCCTGGCGGGTTTCACCGGGCTGATCCTGATTTACGGCGTCTGCAAGGCGGCCCTGACCACCGGCAAGGAAGCCGCCCCGGGCCTGGGCAACACCGAATCCATCGCCCGGAGCCTGTTCACCGACTATCTGCTGCCCTTCGAAGTGACGTCGGTCCTGCTCCTGGTGGCCATCGTCGGGGCGGTGGTCCTGGCGAAGAGCAAGTTGAAGTGATGGCGTGAGAATCTCAAGCGGAGAGCGATTATGGTAGTCCCGGTCCAATATTACCTGGCCTTGAGCGTGGCCCTGTTCGCCCTGGGGGTGATCGGGGTCCTGATTCGGCGCAACGCCCTGGTCATTTACATGTGCATCGAAATGATGCTCAACGCCGTCAACCTGGCCTTCATCGGCTTTGCCGACTACTTCAAAGCCGTGGACGGCCAGATGTTCGTGTTCTTTGTCCTGACCGTGGCCGCGGCCGAAGTGGCGGTGGGACTGGCCCTGATCGTGGCCATCTTCCGCAACCGGGGCGATGTTTACGTAGATAACCTCAATATCCTCAAGTGGTGAGGCGAACTCCATGATGGATTATGTCTGGCTGATACCCCTCTTCCCCCTCATCGGCTTTTTGATCAACGGCCTGGTGGGGAAGAGTCTGCCCAAGTCAGTGGTGGGGACCATCGGGTCCGCAGCTGTGGGCCTGAGTTTCCTGGTCACCGTGGCGATCTTCCTGGAGTTTCTGAAACTCCCGGAGGGGGTCCACGCGGTGGAAAAGGTGGTCTACACCTGGATCGCCTCGGGGCCTTTCAAGGTCTCGGTGGCCTTCCTCATCGACCCCCTATCCCTGATCATGCTGCTGGTGGTCTCCGGGGTGAGCACCCTCATCCACATCTACTCCATCGGCTACATGCACGATGACGAGGGGTTTTACCGGTATTTCGCATACCTCAACCTCTTCGTCTTCGCCATGCTCATCCTGGTGAGCGCCAACAACTTCCTCCTGATGTTCGTGGGCTGGGAAGGCGTCGGTCTCTGTTCTTATCTGCTCATCGGGTTCTGGTACGAAAAGAAGTCGGCGTCCGACGCGGGCAAGAAGGCCTTTGTGGTCAACCGGATCGGCGACTTCGGCTTCCTGCTGGGCGTCTTCCTGATTTTCTGGACCTTCGGGTCGGTGAACTTCTCGGAAGTCTTCCCCCTGGCCGCCAAGTACCCCATGGGCTCCGGCGTCCTTACCGCCATCACCCTGTGCCTGTTTTTAGGGGCCACCGGCAAGTCGGCTCAGATACCGCTGTACACCTGGCTGCCTGACGCCATGGAAGGCCCCACCCCGGTGTCCGCCTTGATCCACGCGGCTACCATGGTCACCGCCGGCGTCTTCATGGTGGCCCGGTGCAGCACCATGTTCGTGCTGTCGCCCATTTCCATGACCGCAGTGGCCGGGGTGGGGGCGCTTACCGCCATCTACGCCGCCACTATCGGCATCACCCAATTCGACATCAAGCGCGTCCTGGCTTACTCTACCGTCAGCCAGTTGGGGTATATGTTTCTGGCCTGTGGCGTGGGGGCCTTTACCTCCGGCATCTTCCATCTGATGACCCACGCCTTCTTTAAAGCCCTCCTCTTTTTGGGTTCCGGCTCCGTCATCCACGGCATGCACGGCGAACAAGACATGCGGCACATGGGCGGCTTGAAAAAGCACATGCCCATCACCTACTGGACCTTTATCCTGGCCACCCTGGCCATCGCCGGGATCTTCCCCTTCGCCGGTTTTTTCAGCAAGGACGAAATCCTGTTCCACTCCCTGGTGAGCGGCCATACGATCTTCTGGGGCATCGCCACCCTGGCGGCCTTTATCACCGCCTTCTACATGTTCCGGGCGGTGTTCATGACCTTCCACGGCAAGGAAAAGTTCGACCATCACCATGTGCATCCCCATGAGTCGCCGCCCCTGATGACCATACCCCTGATGACCCTGGCCGGGCTCTCGGTGGTGGGCGGTCTGGTGGGCTTCCCCATCATCAAAGGCGCCAATAAATTCAAGGATTTCCTGGCCCCGGCCATTACGCCCCTGGTGCACGAGGTGCACGCCCCGGCCTGGTTCGAAATCACCATGATGGTCTTTTCCATGGCGGTGGCCGCAGCGGGCATCTACATGGCTTACAAGTTCTATATCGCCAAGCCCGAACTGCCCGAGAAGGTCACCGAGAAGATCCCGGTCGTTTACGACCTGGTCTATAACAAGTACTACATGGACGAGATCTACGACGCCACGGTGGTGGAGCCCATCAAGAACGGCTCCGAGTTCCTGTGGCACGGCGTGGACGAAAACATCATTGACGGCGCGGTCAACGGCAGCGCCACAACCGTCGGTTGGCTGAGCAGCCACCTCCGAAAACTGGAGACCGGGTTTGTGCAAAGTTACGCCTTGGCCATCCTCATCGGCGCGGTGCTCGTCACCGGCTATCTCATCGGACGTTAGGGGGGGCACATGCAACTACCCATCCTCTCCATTCTGATTTTCCTCCCCATCGTCGGGATCGGGATCCTGCTGATCCTGGACCGGAAGCGCCACAAGGGCCTCAAGATCACCACCCTGGCCATATGCGTGGTGGAGTTCCTGGTTTCCCTGCCCCTGTGGTTCGACTTCAACAGCCAGACCGCGGCCATGCAGTTCGTGGAGCGGCGGGAGTGGATGCCGACTTACGGTATCAGCTACTATTTGGGGATCGACGGCTTTTCCCTTCTGCTCATCATGCTCACCACCTTCCTCACCCCGCTGTGCGTCCTGGCTACCTGGGACGACATCCAGGTTCGGGTCAAGGAATTCATGGTCTGCCTCCTGGCCCTGATGAGCGGTATGATCGGCGTCTTCGTCTCCCTGGACCTCTTCCTGTTCTACGTCTTCTGGGAAGTGATGCTCATCCCCATGTACCTGCTCATCGGGGTTTGGGGGAACCCGGCCCGCCGGGTCTATGCGGCCATCAAGTTCTTCCTGTTCACCATGTTCGGCTCCCTGCTGATGTTAGTGGCCATTTTGGTCCTCTATTTCCACTACGGCAAGACCACCGGCACTTACACCTTCGACCTCCTGAAGCTTTACGGGACGTCGATTCCCTTTAATATGCAGTTCTGGATGTTCCTGGCCTTCGGCCTGGCCTTCGCCATCAAGGTGCCCATGTTCCCCTTCCACACCTGGTTGCCGGACGCCCACACCGAAGCGCCCACCGTGGGTTCGGTCATCCTGGCGGCGGTGCTCCTGAAGATGGGAACTTACGGCTTCCTGCGGTTCAACATGCCGCTCTTTGCCGAGGCGGCCCACTACTTCGTGCCGCTGTTCAGTATCCTGGCGGTCATCGGCATTGTCTACGGCGCCCTGGTCTCCATGGTGCAAAAGGACTTGAAGCGCCTCATCGCCTTTTCCTCCGTAAGCCACCTGGGCTTCGTCATGCTGGGGCTATTCACCTTCACCATGCCGGGGGTCCAGGGGGGCATCATCCAGATGATCAACCACGGGTTGTCCACCGGGGCCTTGTTTTTGATTGTCGGCACGATCTACGAGCGGCGCCACACCCGGATGATCTCCGAGTTCGGCGGCCTGTGCACCCCCATGCCCGTGTTTGCCATTATCTTCATGATCGTCACCCTGTCTTCCATCGGGTTGCCGGGGTTGAACGGCTTCGTGGGTGAGTTCCTCATCCTCCTGGGAGCCTTCCAAACTAACAAGATCTATGCCACCATCGCCGCCACCGGGGTCATCTTCGCAGCCTGCTACATGCTGTGGATGTTCCAACGGGTCGTATTCGGCCAGGTGACCAACGACAAGAACAAAGACCTCAAAGACCTGTCCTGGCGGGAAATCGCCATCTTTGCGCCCCTGATCCTCTTCATCATCTGGATCGGGGTCTATCCCAGCACCTTTTTAGACAAAACCAAGGCATCGACGGAGAACTTCGTGGCCATGATGGAAAAGGCCAAGTCCACGCAGGTGTCCCAATCCCACGTGTTGAAGGGGGAGGCGCAATGAACCTCATCATCCCCAGCTTCCATCTAAGCAGCATTGGGCCGTGGTTGACGCTGACGGTGACCGCCATCCTCATCCTGGTGCTGGATGCCCTCTCCCCCAAAGGGCGGAAAGTCTGCTTCTCCTGGGTCGCCCTGGCGGGCTTGGCGGTAGCGGCATTCCAGACCATCGGCCTCTGGGGCGCGACTGGCACCGATTTCGCCCGCATGGTCTATTTGGACAACTTCGCCTTTTTCTTCTACCTGATCTTCATCCTGGGTGCGGCCCTGACCGTGTTCATCTCCCGGCAGTACCTGGAAGATTACGGCAAGAATATGGGCGAATATTACGCCCTGATCCTCTTCGCCACCGTGGGCATGATGCTCATGGCCGCGGGGGCGCATCTGATCATGATCTTCCTGGGCCTCGAAATCATGTCCATCGCGGTCTACGTCCTGGCGGGCCTCTTCCGGGAAGACCTGCGCTCCAATGAGGCGGCCTTGAAATACCTCATCCTGGGGTCGTTCTCCAGCGCCTTTCTGCTCTTCGGTATGGCCATGCTCTACGGGGCCTCCGGTGGCACCCTGTTCCTCGACGACCTGCCCCTGCGCCTGGGCGCCGACCCGGCCATGGCGCCCCTGGTGCTCTTAGGGGTCGGCCTGATGATCGTGGGCTTCGGCTTCAAGGTGGCGGCGGCCCCCTTCCACATGTGGACCCCGGACGTCTATGAAGGCGCCCCCACCTCGGTGACCGCGTTCATGGCCGTGGCCGTCAAAGCCGCCGCCTTCGCCGCCTTCGCCCGGGTCTTCTTCCTGGCCTTCCCGGCCATCAAGGTGGACTGGACCATGGTCCTGTGGGTCCTGGCCGTGGCCACCATGACTATCGGGAACGTGGCGGCCCTCTCCCAGACCAACATCAAACGCATGCTGGCCTATTCCTCCATCGCCCACGCCGGCTACCTCCTGGTGGCCATGGTGGCCGCCAACCAGTTGGGCGCCATGAGCCTGCTCTACTACCTGCTGGCCTATACCCTGATGAACCTGGGGGCCTTCGGGGTGGTGATCCTGGTGGGGCGGAAAAAGGACAGCTACCTCAACATCTACGACTACTCCGGCCTGGGGGCCCAGCACCCGGTCCTGGCCGCCTCCATGGCCCTGTTCATGTTCGCCCTGGCGGGGATTCCCCCCACCGCGGGCTTCGTGGGCAAGTTCTATATCTTCTCCGCCGCCATTCAGGCCGGCTACATCTGGCTGGCCATCATCGGCGTCATGAACTCCCTGGTGTCGGTCTTCTACTATCTCCGCATCACCGTGCTCATGTACATGAAGCCGGCGGAGGCCGACCTGGGTCCGGTGGACTTTTCCCCGGCCCAAACCGCGGTGGTGGCCCTCACCGCCGCCGGGGTGCTGGCCATCGGCATCTTCCCGGGCTGCCTCTACAACCTGGCCATGACCGCAGTGAAGATCTTCCCGGGCTTGTAAGCGAACGTATTACTGAGGCAAAAAAAGCAGGGCCATTGGCCCTGCTTTTTATTTGGCGGACAAGAACTTATAGAGTTTGCCAAAAGTTCTCTCCTCTTATCCCCTCTCCCCCCAACGGGGGGAGAGGGTTAGGGTGAGGGGGGGCGGAAAAAACTTTTGGCAACGAGTATAAGGTGATAGATCACAGCAACTCTCCCTGCCTCTCTTGATCGCTGGGGCCTTTGCGGCGGCGGGCCGCCTTTTTGAAGGTCTTGGGAGGCACCCAACGGGGATATTCCAACTGCTTCCCGGCAAACAGGTCCGCAATGGTGAGGATTTGTAGGTGGGGAAAGCGCAACTCGGGAAACATCTCAGGTTTATAGAACTCCGCGGCCGCCGCGGCTTCCCGCATGGGCCGCGTAGGCGGCTGGAGCGTCAACAGCGCGGCGATTTTCGCCTTTTCCTGTTTGCGGGTCCCTTCCAGTTCCCGCACCGTGGCAGCATTGACCTTGCCGCTCTTCACCTGCACGATGATCTTGTGATACGGTCCGTCGTCTTTTTCCTGAAAATAGAGGATCCCGTCCACCCCTCGATCCGCCCCTTTCTTCTTGTCTTGGGCCGGAGTCGCTTCGACCATATCCAAGGCCCACCATTCGAACTGATGGCGGTTCTCCTCTGCCAAGGCTGCGGCGGAGGTGGCGTCCGCCGGCACGCCGATGACCTCGAACGGGGCCAGTTCCTCCGAGGAGAAGGTATCGTGCAGGCGCCTCTTGATGAGATTAATGGCCAAATAGGTGATGTCGATGCCGATCCAACGGCGCTTCAGGTGTTCGGCCACCGTTACGGTGGTGCCGCAACCGCAGAAGGGGTCCAGGACGATATCGCCTTCATTGGTGGACGCCTGGATTATTCGTTCCAGTAACGCCTCGGGCTTCTGGGTGGGGTAGCCCAGGCGTTCAATCGCTTGAGGGTTAACGGGAGGAATGTCGGTCCAGATGTTTTGCAACGGAACCCCTGGCATTTTATCAGCATATTGCAAAAGAGTGGGAGTGCCAGTTTTCGTGTATCGGATAAGCCCCTCGCGCTCGTATTGTTCCATCGTCTCCCGCCTAACCGCCCAAGTTCGCGTTGATGCTGGCATTTTTCCTTTCCATTCATAAATAAGATTTGCGCTACCTGCCCCATGACGGGGCGCATCAAGAGGCACAGTTCGGTAATACCGATCGTCTTTGTCCTTTTTAAAATGGCTCTCGTAGTATTCATCTCGATAATCGGTATGCTGGGTATTCCAGATAACCTTATCAGTCTTGCTGTAATAAAAGATTGTATCCGAGATGCGGCCAAATCGCTTCGGGTCGTTGTGAGCGTTCGCCCGTTTCCAAATAATCTCATTTCGGAAATTCTTGGGGCTGAAAATCGAATCCAAAAGCAATTTCAAATAATGACTCGCGGTCGGATCGCAATGCAAGTATAAAGAACCCGTAGGTTTCAACGCCCGGTGTAACTCCACCAGGCGCACCGCCATCCTGGCCACGTAGGCCATCATGGCGTTCTGGCCTAAAAATTCCCTCATCGCCCGAAGAAGAGCCACCAGCTTGGCGCGGTCACCTCGCACCACGTCGTCAAAGTCCGCCGCGGCTTCCGGCCCCCAGTGCCAGGTGTCTTCGAAGGCGGTGATCTGGGCCGCGGACTTCTCGCCGCCTTTTTCGGCGAACAGGATATTATAGGTGGCGTTGGAGTTGAACGGCGGGTCCAGATAAATCAGGTCCACGCTCCCCACAGGGATGCGGCCGCTCCGCAGAATCTCCAGGTTGTCACCGAAGAAAAGCTGGTTTTTCCAGGCGTCCACTTAGGCCCCCTCACTTTCTCGCCGCAGAATGGCCTCCACCTGCCCTTTTAACGGCGGCAGGTCACGGGTGATGATATCCCACACCACTTCCGGATCGATCCCGAAATAATGATGAATCAACATATTACGAAAGGCGATTATCTTAGACCAGGGAATGTCGGAATGTTCTTCTTTTAAATGGCCGGAGATATTGCGAGCCGCTTCCCCTAAAATCTGGAAATGATATCTCATCCAAACTTGAATAAGCTCTTCCTGCAAAAAAGCGTCTCGTCCCCGGAGGGCATATTTTTCCATGTTAGTAATGGCTTCATGAATATCCGCCAACCACTCCCGATCATCCCTCACAGCGGAATGGCCTCCTTGAGGACTCTATTTTTAATTCGGGGACGCAACCCCCCTTCCGTAACCACATCCACTTCGCAACCCAGGAGTTCTTCCAGGTCTATTACCAGCCCAGCCGGAAACCAGGAGGAAGTTTCAGGACCGGCATCCACTAAAATATCCACATCGCTGGCCTCATCCGCCTCCCCCCTCGCCACCGAGCCGAAAAGGCGGACATTATACGCCCCATGTTTGGCGGCGATTTCTAAGATTTCTTGCCGCTTTTCCCGCAACAATTCGGTAAGGTCCATACGCTTTTTTCTCCTGCCTATACTCGTTGCCAAAAGTTTCTTGACTCGTTCCCAGGCTCAGCTTGGACGCCACCAGGGGTTCCCAAGTGCAACTTGGGAACCAGGGGAAATTCCTCCTGCCTAAATATTCGGTATATTATCACAAATTTCCAGTGGTGGCTGATTCGATTCCACCATAAAAAAAGCCGGCCCCTAACGGGGCCGGCTTTGTGGTGCATTGAGGGTGCGCCAGGCGCACCCTGAATGATTTTACTTCAGGTGTTTGACCAGCAGGGGCACGATCAGCAGGGCCACGATGTTGACGACCTTGATCATCGGGTTGATGGCCGGGCCAGCAGTGTCTTTGTAAGGATCGCCGACGGTGTCGCCGGTGACCGCAGCTTTGTGGGCGTCACTGCCCTTGCCGCCGTAGAGGCCGTCTTCGATGGCCTTCTTGGCGTTATCCCAGGCGCCGCCGCCGGAGGTCATGGCAATGGCCAGGAACAGCCCGGTGACGATGGAGCCGATCAACATACCGCCCAGAGCTACGGGACCGAGACCCGGCATGAAACCGACGATAACCGGGGACAGAACCGGGATCAGGGCCGGCAGCATCATCTGGCGCAGGGCGCTCTTGGTGACGATGTCGACGCAGGTGCCGTATTCGGGTTTAGCGGTGCCTTCCATGATACCGGGGATCTCCCGGAACTGACGGCGGACTTCCTCAACCACGCCGCCGGCAGCCTTACCAACGGCCTCCATGCACAGAGCGGCGAAGAAGTAGGGCAGCAGACCGCCGATGAACAGGCCGGCGATGACCCGGGGGTCGGACAGGTCAAAGGTCATGATCCCGGGGAAGGAGCGGGAGTACTCGGCGAAGAGCACCAGGGCGGCCAGACCGGCGGAGCCGATGGCGTAACCCTTGGTGACGGCCTTGGTGGTGTTGCCTACCGCATCCAGAGGATCGGTGATGTTGCGGATCTCATCCGGCAGTTCCGCCATTTCGGCGATGCCGCCGGCGTTGTCGGTGATGGGGCCGTAAGAGTCAATGGCCACGACGATACCAGTCATGGAGAGCATGGCCACTGCGGTCAGCGCAATGGCGTAAAGGCCGGTGCCGGGGTTGGCCAGACCGCCGCCCAGATGGAAGGCCGCCAGGATGGCCACTACGATGACGATAACCGGCGCCGCAGTGGATTTCATGGACATGGCCAGACCCTGGATGACGTTGGTGCCGTGGCCGGTGGTGGATGCCTTGGCAATCGACTTCACCGGGTTAAAGCTCTTGGAGGTGAAGTATTCGGTGATGGCCACGATCAGGCCGGTGAGGGCCACGCCGATGACCGCCAGCAGGAAGATGTTCATGGGCGGAATGGCAAAGCCGGCGGCGCCCTTGGCGCCCGCCTTGGCGGCGACGCCGGTCATGAACTTGTTGGCCAGGGGCCAGAAAGCGACGATGGCCAGGACGCCGGAAACGATGAGGCCTTTATACAGGGCGCCCATGACGTAGTCGCCTTTGCCCAGGCGGACAAAGTAGGTGCCGATAACCGAGGCGATGATGGACACGCCGCCGATGACCATCGGGAAGACGATGGCGGGCGAACCAGCGCCGTACACGGTGAAGGCCAGCAGCATGGCGGCCACCACGGTCACGACGTAAGTTTCGTAAAGGTCGGCGGCCATACCGGCGCAGTCACCAACGTTGTCGCCGACGTTGTCAGCGATAACCGCGGGGTTCCGGGGGTCGTCTTCGGGGATGCCGGCTTCGACCTTACCAACCAGGTCGGCGCCTACGTCCGCAGCCTTGGTGTAGATGCCGCCGCCCAACCGGGCAAACACGGACACCAGGGAGCAGCCAAAACCCAGACCGATCAGGGCGTGCATGGCTTCCTTGGGATCAACGGCCATAAGGAACTTGTAGTAGCCGGCCACGCTCAACAGGGCCAGGCCCACTACCAGCATCCCGGTTACCGAACCGCCCCGGAAGGCTACTTTCAGCGCATGGGCCATGCTGGTGAAGGCTGCTTGGGCGGTGCGCACGTTGCTCCGCACCGACACGTACATGCCGACATAACCGGCCAGGGCCGAGCCTACCGCGCCGATGACGAAGCCGATGGCGGTGTATTTGCCCAGGGAGAACAGCAGCACGAAGACGACCGCGCCTACCATGGCCACGGTCTTGTACTGCCGGTTCAAGAAGGCATTGGCGCCTTCCCGCACCGCCGCAGAAATTTCCTGCATGCGGGGGTTGCCAGCGTCCTGTTTCAGGACCCAGGTGGTGGTGAACAGGCCGTAAGCCACGCCCACTGCGCCACAGATCAACGCAAAACTCATAATATCCATACTGTCCCCTATCCTCCTATAAAGTAATGATATCCTTAAGGTTTAAGGTCTGTAACCAAAACTGCCGAGTTAACTTTGCATCACCTCCCCTACCTAATAAATGGTTCCGTGAGCAATCTTATAGCTGAATGTCAATTCATACCCCAAAATGGCACCGGCTGTAAAGGAAAAATTTCACAAGTCCGATTTATTGGGGTCCGATTCTTCCGGAAAATCGACGCCAGGCAATAAATTAACCGCTGCAGCGGAAATATTTTTTTTATCGTGAAGCTCGGCTGCCAGTTCCGGATGGAGTTTTGGGTCCACCACGACGACCCCGTGGCGCTCCGCCAGGGTCAGCAGATATTGATACTCCATGGCCTGCTTCTGGAGCCGGTACCGCAGCCAGAGGCGCACCCACAGATACAACAGCGCCAGCGCCAGCAAGGCGATGAGACCATAGGCGCCCCCCAACCCGATAAATTTTACGGCCGCCGCCACCAGCGGCAGGGCGTTCTTGCCCTGCAGGGCCAACCCCAGGACAATCATGAAGGCCAGAAGTCCTAACAGATAGCGCATTCGCCACCACCGGGCGCCAAACCCTTTGCCCCCGGCTGGGGCCTCCGGGGCCTCTTGACCTAAAAATTCGAACCCCTGGATAATGACCCCGAAGAGGAACAACAGGGCGATGGGGGCGACGAAGGCGGCCAGCAGGTATGGGCTCCAGGGGAACGGGATGACCCGCGGGGTCTCCGTAAAGATGCCCTCATCCAGTTGCCAGATGAGGGTGAAGACCAGGATCAGGATCTCCACCAGCCCCACCACCACCAGAAAGCTGTTAAAAACATAGCGCTTTTCCAGGGGATCGTAAAAATTAAAGAATCTGGCCATTTGAAAGAGGGTGTTTAGTTTTTGGTTTTTGGTTTTTCGTAGGGTGCGTCTCACGCACCAGCTTATGTTCAAGCCGCGGCTTGGACAATCGATTCCGGCCCGCATTTTTCAGATCTTAACAACTCCCACCAGTACAGCCCCGCGGCCCAGATTAACAAGACCGCATCCTCCAGCACCGCGGCCCACCCCACCTGGCGTTGAAAAAACAGACCGCAGCCGCAGTCGATGGAGAGCCCCCGGGCCATGGTGACGAAGATGACGGCCAGGAAGACCGCCACCAGTCCGCTCAGGAGGAGGAGGCAACTCCGCCGCTTGAACCCCGCCGCCAGGCCGAGGCCCGCGGCGATCTCCAGCCACGGCAGCCCCGCCACCGCCAGGCCCACCAGGCTCTCCGGGAGCAACCGGTAAGCCAGCACGGCTTCGGCAAATTCATGGAAGTGCAGAACTTTTTGCAGCCCCGCATAAAAAAAAAGCCCGCCCAGCACCACTTCCAGGGCCCGGAGCCCAATAAGGCTACTGCTTATCCGCAAGTCTCACTCCCAAAAAGACAGGGGGAAAAGGGGAAAAGGGCAAGAGGGGAAAAGGTAAAAGAAAGCAAATTTTCCCGGGATGCAGCACCAGCTTATTGAGGGAAACAGGGATGGTCAAATCACATAAAATGCCCCTTTTCCCCAGCACTGTCCGGTTAGGTTTTTGCAAATGAGGAAGTTCGTTAGGCGTAGTCCAACAGTTCAAAAATTCGCTAACGCA
>Ga0351880_1106_pt1 | contig 21856 bp, 22 predicted proteins | sample BONcelFGM3001E13_FD_206766 | JGI IMG/M metagenome (GOLD analysis project Ga0351880, IMG submission 206766) | Enriched cells from coal bed in the Powder River Basin, Montana, United States - BONCAT cells FGM rep3 HSBNCT.FGM.300.1.E13 ...
AGATTCATGGCACTTTTCGCACATTCGATGAAGTGTGGCGTAAAAAAGCTGCAGTAAAAATCGAAGAAATAGCACGACATACCGCTGAGGCAGCAGGAGCAAAGGCAGAAGTTTTCATTGAAAAAGGATATCCTGTTTTACTTAATGACCCTATTACAACCGAAAAGGCATTTGAATCGGCAACTCAATATCTTGGACATGAGCATGTTATTCATATTGATCAGCGTATGACAGCCGAAGATTTTGCCTGGTTCACCCACGAAGTTCCGGCATGTTTTTTCCGATTAGGGACGGCTAACACTGCTGAAGGTATTATTTCAGGTCTACACACCCCCACTTTTGATATTGACGAAAGCAGCCTGGCTACAGGCATAGGCACGATGGTATCTGTTGCGTTGGGGCTTTTAACAGAAACAAGATAGATCGATTTTCAATTTAAAGTAATGAATGTCAACGGTAAAAATTACCAAACGGTATGGATGGAAGGTCAACATGTGCTGATGATTCATCAGAATAAGTTGCCCTGGAGTTTTGAAATCCACACCTGCACTACCTATCAGCAAACCTGTGATGCCATCCGTACGATGATTGTCAGAGGGGCAGGAGCTATAGGTGCTGCGGCAGGTTTTGCAATGGCACAGGCTTTTCTTCAGACAGATGATGCCAATCCCGAAAACATTTTAAATGCAAAAAGATTAATCGAAGGCACACGCCCTACTGCCAGAAACTTGTTTTATGCTGTTGAAAAAGTGTTTGCTGCCGGCCTTGTTTCTGTTGAAAATGCAGTTGCAGAAGCCAGGATGGTAGCTCAAAAAGACATTGAGGACAGCCGTAAAATCGGACTTTTCGGGAGTCAACTCTTTGGAGCACACACCCGTGTACTCACCCATTGCAATGCCGGATGGCTGGCTTTTGTAGATTATGGCACAGCCCTCTCTCCTATTTATACTGCTCGCGATCAAGGCAAAAAAGTGTTAGTGTATGTTGATGAAACACGTCCGCGCGGACAGGGCGCACGACTTACAGCATGGGAACTACAAAACGAACAGATTGATCATCAGATTATTCCGGATACGGCAGCAGCCACGCTGATGGCAGAGGGAAAAGTAGATTTGATTATCACAGGGGCTGACCGTATCGCCTGTAACGGTGACACAGCCAACAAAATAGGCACGCTCGACCGAGCCATTCTGGCAGCATATTATAAAATTCCTTTTTATATTGCAGCACCTACTTCAACCATCGATCAGCAGTGCGATACCGGAAAGGATATTGAAATAGAACATCGCAGCGAAGATGAAGTGCTTTTCCAGGAGGGACCTGATGCAGAAGGTATTTTAAGAAAAATCAGGGTGGCTTCTGAAGGGTCAACAGCCTTTAATCCCGCCTTCGATATTACTCCTTCCAAACTTATCACAGGTATCATCACCGAAAATGGCATACTGAAAGCACAAGATAAAATCATCCGGCCAATGATGAAAAAGTTGTATAAAAATACCTGAAATGAACGAAGAATCATTCATTATCAACAACTTAAAAGATGAAGTCGCTTATTATATGCGACGACTGTATGAGCGTGAACTCACCACAACTTCGGGAGGTAACATCAGTGTGCAAGGCAATGGAATGGTTTATATTACGCCATCCCAAACTGACAAGGGCCGCATGAAGGGTAATGAAATTTGTGTGCTCAACAATGAAGGAGAGGCAATTGAGCCGAAGGCAAAGCTTAGCATGGAAACAGCTATGCACCTTGCCATATACGCAGCACGTCCCGACGTAAAAGCAATCGTTCATGCACACCCCCCAACAGCAACAGCTTTTGCTGTAGCACATGCACACATTGATACGCGGATAACCGGAGAATCATGGGCCATTTTAGGAGAGCCTGCATTTGCTGAATACGAACTTATGGGAACCGAAGAACTGGCAAAATCTGTTGCTAGTGCAACTTTGAGTGCCGACGTCATTCTTTTAAAAAACCACGGCATACTGGCGGTTGGGAAAACGCTTCTGGAAGCATTCGACCGGGTGGAGGTACTCGAAAACTGCGCAAAAATCGTGCTGCTAAGCCAACTGGCTGGTGGTGCAAAAACGCTTGGACAAACTGAAATTGAAGCAATTAATAAATTGATAAACCGATGAACACGATACCTGAAATCCTTATTAACAATGAACTGTCGATGCCAGTGCTGGGCCTGGGCACCTGGGAAATGGGAGGGAGACAAAGTCCTGATACAAATGAAGATTCCAAATGGATAAATGCCATTGAGACAGCTATCGGTTTGGGTGTGAAGCACATCGACACCGCTGCAATTTATGCCGGTGGACATACGGAGCATTTGGTTGCTGAGGCCATCAAGAATTTTGACCGAAGCAGCTACTTCATTACCACCAAAGTATCGGGCAACAATCTTCAGTTTGGAGAAGTAATCAGGTCAGCAAAAGCCAGTCGTAACCGCCTGGGTATCGACCAAATTGATCTGCTTCTTTTACACTGGCCAAATCCTGCAGTACCTATAAGTCAGACCATCAGCGCCATTAATAAGTTATTGGATGATAAAGTGATACGCTATTTTGGGCTAAGCAATTTTCCTGTTGAACTCATGCGTGAGATAGGGTATTATACAGATGCTCCCATCATTACCAATCAGGTTGAATACAATTTATTTACCCGTAACAAGGCCAGTTATAATGACCATATCGAAAGCGAAATCATTCCATGGTGTCTTAAAAACAGTATCAGCATCACTGCCTGGCGGCCGGTAATGAAAGGGGATGTTTCACAAGCGAGTCACCCCTTACTGGTTGCTCTCGCTGAAAAATACACTAAAACGCCTCTTCAAATTGCACTTAACTGGCTGGTAAGTAAACCCCAAATGATGGCCATACCCAAGATGAGCAGCGAACAACATATTAAGGAAAATATTGAGGCAGTGCAGTTTAAAATTGAATCCGATGATCTGAAAGCTCTTGATGATCTGACTTAAACAAATAATTAAGCAGTAACCTAAGGTCTATTCTGAATTAAGAGGCTGTTAAAATCTTTCTGACTCTTTGTTTAATAGCGGTACCACAAAAAATCAAAGAAATAATTGAAACGTCAAAATGCTGTCACTTTTTTGACACTACTTGTTTCTTTAAAGTTGAAAATTCACTTTTACGCTTTACTTTGTTGATTCACAATAATTAAGCTTTCCTAAAAGCTGATCAGCCCTTTGACTAATATCCTTCCTTTTTTAACGCAAGTTTGCAGATTGGGTGTCTAAGTTTCACTCAGATAAGAAAATCTCAATATCTTTGCATGCATCTGTAAATCAACTATGAACAACTATAAACTTACTGACTGGCTTCCTACTACAAAAAAAGAAGCTGAACTACGAGGCTGGGATGAGCTCGATGTAGTGCTCATCACAGGCGATGCTTATGTGGATCACCCGGCTTTTGGTACTGCTGTAATAGGCCGTATCATTGAACGTGAAGGGTTTAAGATAGCTATTGTGGCCCAACCCAACTGGCAGGACGACCTGCGTGATTTCAAAAAATTTGGTAAACCAAGATTGTTTTTCGGTGTTACCTCAGGCAATATGGACAGCATGGTGAATCACTACACCGCCAATAAACGATTGCGTTCTAACGACGCCTATACTCCCGGAGGATTAAGCGGTTTCCGACCTGATTATGCTACCACTGTTTACAGCAACATCCTTAAAAATCTTTATCCGGATGTGCCTGTCGTAATTGGTGGTGTTGAGGCTTCACTGCGAAGGGTTACACATTATGACTATTGGTCAGATCAACTGAAACCCTGTATCTTAGTCGATTCCAAAGCAGATATAGGCATTTATGGAATGGGTGAACTGGCTTTGCTTGAACTCTTGCATGAGCTTGATAAAGGTAAAAAGATCGAAGAACTGACACATATCAAACAAACTTTTTTCCTTAGAGAAAAACAACTGGAAGTCGAAAAATCACCCTGGGGCGATATCCATCTGGCATCACATGAACAGTGTCTTACTGACAAGAAATCCTATGCAGGAAATTTCCGTCATATTGAACAGGAATCCAACAAAGCCCATGCTGCACGGTTGATTCAGGAAGCAGCAGGATATCGCATTCATATCAATCCACCATTTCCAACCTTCAGTGAAGAACAGATTGACGCCAGCTTCGATCTGCCTTACACCCGAAAACCGCATCCAAAATACGAAAAGAGAGGTGATATTCCAGCCTATACCATGATACGTCACTCGGTAAATATGCACCGCGGTTGTTTTGGCGGGTGTAGTTTTTGCACTATTTCGGCCCATCAGGGGAAATTTGTTGCCAGCCGCAGTCAGAAATCCATTCTGGCTGAGGTAGATCAGATTACCAAAATGGACGATTTTAAAGGATATATCAGCGACCTTGGCGGCCCATCAGCAAATATGTATAAAATGAAGGGCAAGCATCAGCAAATCTGCGATAACTGCAAACGACCAAGCTGTGTCTTCCCAAATATCTGCAGCAATCTGGATACCGACCATCATCCTTTGACAGAAATATACAAAGCCGTTGACAATCACCCATCGGTGAAGAAAGCTTTCGTGAGCTCAGGATTGCGCTACGATTTATTTCTAAACGACGATAAAGAGATGAGCGACAAATTGGGTTATGATGAATATTTGAGACAACTTGTGACACGACACGTGAGCGGAAGGCTCAAAGTGGCTCCTGAACACACCTCCGACCGCGTATTGAAAGCCATGCGCAAACCCTCTTTTAAACTTTTTCATAAACTCAAAAAGAAGTTCGAGCAGATCAATACCGAAACAGGACTCAAGCAACAACTCATCCCCTATTTCATTTCCAGCCATCCCGAAAGCACCCTTGAAGACATGGCTCAGCTGGCTGCCGATACCAAAGAACTTGGCTTCAAACTCGAACAGGTTCAGGACTTTACTCCAACTCCTATGACTGTGGCAACGGTAATATACTATTCTGGATTTGACCCTTACACCTTGAAACCAGTTTTCACAGCCCGCAGCAAGCCAGAGAAAGTAGCGCAACAAACCTTCTTTTTCTGGTACAAAAGTGAGAACCAATCCTGGATAAGAAATACCCTGTCGAAACTTAACAGGGAGGATTTGGCAAAAAAACTGCTTAAAACCACAGCAAAAACCGATATATGGAAAAAACCGTCCGACAAAAAGAAAGCTGGCGGAACCTGATACTCGGCCTGCATTCTTTGTCTATTTTTTTGATCAGTTATTTTTTGCTCTACATCATCTCAGGGCTTTCAGTACTATATATTGCCTACGATTTCGACATTCCCGCGAAGCTCTTTATCAACACTATCGTTTTTGACCTGCCCGATGAGAGTCCGTTATGGACAACCGATGCCATCATCAGCATCCTTATGGCAACACCCGTCAGCAGTTTTATTACAGGCATTATCGCCCTCTTTGTTTTTTTGGTTGTGTCCAAAAAAAACGCCTTTCTACTTTTCTTTTCCTTATGGATTTTTCTTCAGGCTTTCAACATGACTTTCGGGCTGTTAAGCGAAAACATCATTTCTCAAACCGGACTTGTTCGCGTGGCGCGTGAAATGGGCTTAAAGAGTATTATGCTGTTGCTAACTGTGGGTATGTCGTTCTTTTTCATGGTTAAATCAGGAATGCTGGCAGGTAAACTTTTCGTTGCTCATGCCGAATTTGCCGAAAACATCACCTTCAAAAAGAAGATAATAAAAACTGTTGTCTTTTTCATTTTACCCTGGCTCACGGGCAGTCTCATCCTTTTTGTAATTACGAACGAAACCCTTGAAGCAAAAAATATTATTCTTTCTATCTTTATGCTGATTCTGCTTGTCCCAACGCTTTTCACAGCTACGCCACAGCGTTTGAAACCTTTGCCCTTTCCTAAAAGATTTCCTTTCTTTTTGATGAGTTTAGCTATTATGGTAATATTTTTTTCTGTTTTCATTTTAAAGAGAGGATTCAGTTTCTGACAAAAAACAACCGTAAACTGATTCAGCTATTTAAAGTATAATCAACGTCCTACTTTTACCCCACTTTCAAAAACCTACATCATGAAAAGAACACACCATCAAAGAACATGGTTTTTTACGACCTTCGTTGCGCTAAGTATTTTACTAAGCATCAATGTTTTCGGTCAGAAAAACAAAAAAAACGACACCCCATCCGACACCTTAAAAAGTGATCTTGTCGGTGGAATGAAATGGCGTGGTATTGGACCGGCCTTCACCTCAGGACGTATTGCAGTTATTGCCGTAAATCCAACCAATCACAGCGAATACTATGCAGGAGTTGCTTCGGGGCATATCTGGAAAACGACGAATAATGGAACGACTTTTTCGCCTGTTTTCGATAACTACGGAGCTTACAGCATTGGTGCAATAAGTATTGATCCCTCCAACACCGAAATTGTTTGGGCTGGCACGGGCGAAAATAACCATCAGCGCGCTTTGGGCTATGGAAACGGGGTATACCGGTCAGAAGATGGTGGAAAAAGCTGGAAAAATATGGGATTGAAAGAATCACGTCAGATTGGAAAAATCCTTATCGATCCACGAAATTCTGATGTCGTTTATGTTGCTGCAGAGGGCTCAGTTTGGGCTTCAGGAGGTGAACGCGGACTTTATAAAACCACCGATGCAGGCAAAACCTGGGAACGGGTACTTTTTATTAGTGAAAACACAGGTGTCAATCACATGACAATGGATCCGCGCAACCCGGATGTGATATATGCCACCTCTGAACAACGCCGCAGACATTTTTATACTAAAATTGGCGGTGGACCAGAATCTGCTGTTTATAAAACTACTGATGCCGGCAAAAACTGGCAAAAACTTACCAACGGAACACCATCGGGTCATGTGGGCGGAATGTGCATTGAAGTATCGCCTGCCAACCCTGATATCATTTACCTCATTGCCGAAGCGCAGGAGGATAACGGAGGTTTTTATCGCTCAACCAACAAAGGAGCTTCATGGTCAAAAATGAGTAGTTATACCAGCAGCGGACAATATTTCAACATTTTGGTATGTGATCCTGTGGATGCCGACAAGGTGTACAATATGGAAGTTGTTTCAAAAGTTACAACCGATGGCGGTAAAACATGGAACAGTATTGGCCTGAAAAACAGGCATGTGGACGACCATTGTATGTGGATCGACCCCAGCGATACCAAACATTGGACAATCGGAGGCGATGGCGGTTTGTATGAAACATTCGATAATGGCGCTAACTATATCTTCAAAAGCAATCTGCCGGTTACTCAATTTTACCGCGTAAACGTTGATAACACCAAACCTTTCTATTGGGTATATGGAGGAACGCAGGACAACAACAGTATGGGCGGACCATCGCAAAACATTAACAGCGCCGGAGTTGCCAACGATGAATGGATTGTAACCCTTGGTGGCGATGGTTTCTGGCAAGCCATTGAAGAAGATAATCCAAACATTGTTTATTCAGCTTATCAATATGGTAACATTTACCGCTACGACAAAGCAAGCACCGAAGCAATAAAAATAAAACCCGAACCACGCAAAGATGAACTTCATTACCGCTGGAATTGGGACAGCCCTTTTATCCTTAGCAAGCACAACAAAACACGCTTGTATATGGCTGCCAACAAAGTATTCAAAAGCGACGACAGAGGAAACAGCTGGGAAGTTATCAGCGAAGATATTACACGCAACGAAGATCGTAACCAATTTAAGGTAATGGATAAATACTGGCCTTCAAATGCCGTTGCCAAAGATCTTTCAACATCACAATGGGGAACAATTGTTGCATTGGCCGAATCACCTGTTAAAGAAGGTCTTATCTATGCAGGTACCGATGACGGACTGATTCAGGTTACTGAAGATAATGGCAAAAACTGGTTTAAAGCAGAGAATTTCCCTGGCGTCCCTAAATATGCTTATGTTAGTGATGTTTTGCCATCACGTTTCGATGAACAGGTAGTTTATGCCACTTTTAACAACATTAAAAGCGATGATTTTGTTGCATATGTGCTTAAATCAAGCGACAAAGGCAAGACCTGGACTTCCATTTCTGCCAACTTACCAAAAGAAACCGTACACACCATCGCTCAAGATTTTGTGAATCCCGATTTGCTTTTCGTTGGAACAGAATTCAGTTTCTACTTTAGCGTTGATGGTGGTAAAATCTGGACCAAACTCACCAACGGACTTCCCGATATCCCGGTGCGCGACATAGCAATTCAGGAAAGGGAACACGATCTGGTAATTGCCACCTTTGGTCGTGGTTTTTATATCCTACATAACTACAGTCCTTTACGCGAAATATCAGCAAAAAAATTACAAGATGAGGAAGCAATTCTTTTCCCTGTTAAAGACGCGCTGATGTTCCTCGAAGCTGATTCACGTTATGGACAAGGTTCGATGTATTACACAGCTCCAAACCCTGAATTTGGCGCAACCTTTACCTATTATTTAAAAGAAGTTCCTAAAACCAAAAAGCAGGAGCGTCTGAAAAAAGAAAAAGACCTTTTCGAGAAAGGTGAGCCTATCCCACAGCCTACACGCGAAATATTAATGGAAGAGGAAGAAGAAATAGCTCCTTACCTGATCTTTACCATTAAAGATGCCGATGGAGCGATTGTTAGGAAACTGTATCACGAACCTAAAAAAGGTGTCAATCGTCTGAACTGGAAACTGCGCTACGACAGCCCCACGGCTCGCTCAAGTGACAAACCCGAATTCAAACCAACCTCCAACAACAACGACGGACACCTCGTTCTACCGGGGAAATACACTGTTGAGTTTGCAATGGATCACAATGGCACAGTAAAATCACTGGGACAACAGCAAGCATTCAATGCAGTTGTTCTTAACAACGCTACCCTCCCTGCCGAAGATCGTCCAGCGTTAAATTCTTTCTTTGCTGAGGCATCTGAAACAAGGAGAATCGTTGACGGTGCAGAACGTTTTGCTGCTGAGCTTAAGAAACGCAATGAGAACATCCGACAGCTGCTTCAATACACCTATGATGCACCTTATGCAATGCGCGAAACTACAAGAAAAATTGCTTTGGAACTTCGTGATATTGATTATGTTATGAATGGAACAGAAGCTAAAGCCAGCTTCGAGGAAGTGCCACCGGAACAAGTCTCTGTTTCGTATCGCTTATGGGCTGCTCTAGCAGGCACGTGGGGTTCAACAAGTGAGCCTACCAAAACCATGCGCGACAATCTTTCGATGGTGAAGGAAGGGATTCCCGGAATACACCAGCAGTTGAAAAATATTGACAGTAAACTCAAAGAGATTGAAAAAAATCTTGATGAAATGAAGACCCCCTATACACCGGGAAGGCTCCCAAAACTTGAATAAGTGAAAAATTTAAAAAAGCTGGTGCAAATGCATCAGCTTTTTTTTCGCTCCTGAAAATCAAAAGCATCATTATCATTTTAAGCTGATTAAGGCTACTAATAGTGAAAACCAACCGAGGTGTTGAGGTTGAAACCCGGCACGATTGAACGTGTAATTGGTTTAAAAACTGTTAAAGATTTTTTCAAGTTGCGAACCTTTATTATTTTTGTTTCTCAACAGCTGATTTCATGGAGAGAAAAATGCTTTTGACTTTCATACAAACATGAAGATATGTATATTTGTAGCAGTTAAATAAACACCAAATTAATAAATACATGGAAAAAATTACTGTAATCGGTGCCGGTAATGTTGGAGCAACCTGTGCCAATGTGATCGCCCACAAAAACCTCTGTAAAGAGCTTGTATTGGTTGATATTAAAGATGGTACGGCAGAAGGAAAAGCGCTTGATATCTGGCAGACCGCCCCAATCAATCACTTCAATACCCGTGTTGTTGGTTCAACAAACGACTACCTGAAAACAAAGGGATCGGGAGTAATTGTTATCACTTCAGGCTTACCACGTAAACCCGGAATGTCGCGCGATGATTTGATTAAGACCAACGCAGCTATCGTGAAAGAAGTTACCGAAAAAGCTGTCAAATACTCTCCTGACGCCATCATTATTGTTGTTTCAAATCCGTTGGACGTTATGACTTATGCGGCATACCTTGCCAGCAACAAGCCTTCACGCAAAGTTTTTGGAATGGCCGGAACTCTCGACACAGCTCGTTACCGCACATTTATTAGTGATGCCCTCAACGTTTCACCTACCGATGTGCATGCCCTTCTGATGGGCGGACACGGCGACACCATGGTTCCATTGCCACGTTACACATCTGTAAACGGCATTCCTGTTACCGAATTAATCGGAAAAGAAGAGCTGGATAAAATTGTGGAACGCACCAAAAAAGGTGGTGGTGAACTGGTAAACCTCATGGGAACCTCTGCCTGGTATGCTCCCGGTGCAGCAGCAGCTCAAATGGTTGAGGCTATCGTTGATGATCAAAACCGAATCTTCCCCGTATGCGCCTTATTACAAGGTGAATATGGGTTAAACGACGTATATCTAGGTGTTCCTGTGAAACTAGGTCGTCGTGGTATCGAAGAAATTATCGAAGTTGATCTCAACAAAGAAGAAAAGAAACTGCTCTACGACTCATCTGATTCGGTAAAAGGCGTGATGAAAGTTCTTGACGACATGCAACTTTTCTAAACATATTACTTATCGATTTTAAAAAGCTGCTTTGATTGAGGCAGCTTTTTTTTCCGTATGCAACTATCAACAGGTTAATTCAATCCTGAAAAATAATGAAACGAATTGTAGTTTTAACGGGAGCAGGTATCAGCGCCGAAAGCGGCATCAAGACCTTCAGAGATGATGGCGGGTTGTGGCGAACGCATCGCTTCGAAGATCTTGCAACTTCTGAAGCATGGGAAAGCAACCCGCAGCTGGTACTTGATTTTTATAACGAAAGACGCAAGCAACTCTTTGAAGTTGAACCTAATGCAGGTCATTTTGCTTTGGCTGAACTCGAAAAATATTATCAGGTAGATATCATTACCCAAAACGTAGACGACCTGCACGAAAGAGCTGGATCAACACACGTTCTTCACCTTCATGGCGAATTAAAAAAAGCCAGAAGCACCATGAATTCCGACCTTATAACAACACTGGATTCGTGGGAATTGAAAATGGGTGATAAGGCTGACGATGGAGCACAACTTAGGCCACATATCGTTTGGTTTGGCGAAGCAGTACCTGCTATCACTCCTGCTATCCAATTGGTTAAAAAAGCAGCTCTGTTTTTGGTTATCGGGACATCACTTCAAGTTTATCCTGCAGCAGGTCTTCTCGACTATGCTCCTTCCTCCATTCCTATCTACCTCATCGATCCAAAAGCCTCAGCACCTACACATTACAAAAATGTTATCACCATACGCGAAAATGCGACAATCGGTGTACCAAAAGTCGTTTCAGAAATTATTCAAACATCATAAAACCTATGTACAAGAAATTCATCCTTCTATTTTTCATTTCCTTCAGTTTGTTTTCGTGTAAAAAAGAAAGCGAAACCGACTATTTAGCCGTCGATATCGAAAAAATTACAACCTACCTCAACGACAACAACCTCGTTGCGCAAAAACTGGAAAGCGGGCTGTTTTATATCATTATTAATGAAGGTGGTACCGACAAACCAATAGCTACTTCCACCGTCACGGTAAGTTACAAAGGCAGTTTTCTCGGTGGCGGTGTTTTTGATCAGGGCAGTTTCTTTACTTCACCCCTTAATCAGCTTATTGAAGGATGGATTCAGGGGATTCCGCTTGTTGGTGCTGCCGGAAAAATAAAATTATTCATTCCGTCACCCTTGGCTTATGGGAGTGGCGGCGCAGGCTCCATTCCTCCCAACACACCACTGATTTTTGAGGTGACGCTTCACTATTTTTCAAATTAATTCCTTTTCTCACAAATTCTTTTTACCTTTAGTGCCTGATTTTGAATTGTATGATAGCAGAACACAGTCATATACTTGAGAAAGCACGCCAATTTTGCGATTATCAGGAAAGATGTATTCAGGAGGTAAAAGACAAACTTAAAAGCTGGCAGATTACGCATGAATTGACGGATGCCATCATTTTGAGTCTTGAAAAAGAAAATTATATCGATGAAGACCGCTTTGTAAGGGCTTATGCACTTGGAAAGCTAAGACACAATAAATGGGGGAGAAACAAAATACTTTACGCCCTAAAGCAAAAAAACATCCCTGATCTGGTGATACAGATTGGGCTACAGGAAATCGATACAGATGAATACCTGGAAGTGCTAAAACAGCTGTTGCAGTCAAAAACAGTGAAAGCTGCAAATGAATATGAAGCAAAGGCAAAAACGGCTCAATACGCCATACAGAAAGGCTTTCAGCCCTCTTTAGTATGGGAGCTAATCAACGCGAAAGAAGAATAAATACCAACCATTTATTGTTTACCTTCGCAGCCTGATATACAATAAATAGATAATAGCAAAGTAATTATATGATAAATTCTGAACAAATAAAAGAGTTGTCTAAGAGGCTTGAAGCTTTGAGGAGGTATCTTTGACGTGGATCGAAAACTTGTTGAAATAGAAGAAGAAGAAGAAAAAACCCTCGCTCCTGATTTCTGGGATGACCCTAAAAAGGCTGAACAGCAACTCAAACTCATTCAGGAGAAAAAACGCTGGACCGACAATTTCAGCGCATCGCTGCATTTGTTTGATGAGTTGAGTATGGCACGTGAGTTTTATGAAAGTGGCGACGCCGAAGCTGCTGATGTGGATGCTGCTTACGAGATCTGTTTGAAAAAAATTGAAGAGCTTGAATTCATGAATATGCTTAGCAGCGAGGAAGACAAACTTTCTGCTATTCTGAATATCAATGCCGGTGCCGGAGGAACAGAAAGTCAGGATTGGGCCGAGATGCTCATGCGTATGTATCTTATGTGGGGTGAAGACAACGGATACAAAGTGAAGCAATTAGATATACAGGAGGGCGAAGTCGCCGGTATCAAAAGTGTTTCCCTGGAGTTTGAAGGCGAATATGCCTTTGGGTATCTCAAAGGCGAAAACGGCGTGCACCGTCTGGTGCGCCTCTCCCCTTTCGACTCGGCCAACCGCCGACACACCAGCTTCGCTTCGGTGTATGTGTATCCGGTTGTTGACGACAATATCAACATCATCATCAATCCTGCCGACATCAGTTGGGATACCTTTCGGTCGAGTGGTCCGGGAGGTCAGAATGTAAACAAGGTAGAGACAGCAGTGCGCTTACGCCACGCCCCCACAGGACTGGTCATCGAATGTCAGGTTACGCGCTCACAGGGCCAAAACCGCGAAAAAGCCATGCAGATGCTTCGTTCACAACTGTATGAGATGGAACTCCGCAAAAAGCAGGAAGCTATCGACAAGATTGAAGGTAACAAGAAAAAAATTGAATGGGGATCACAAATAAGATCCTATGTTCTTCATCCTTACAAACTTGTGAAAGATAACCGCACCGGTTTTGAAACCAGCAATACCCAGGCAGTTTTAGATGGGAAAATCAACGATTTCCTCAAATCTTATCTAATGGAATTTGGCCGTACCGAAAACCCTGAAAACCAATAAACCTGTTGATATGTCACTTCTTCGCATCTACCACAACCCCCGATGTAAAAAATCACGAGCAGGATTGGCTTTACTGACTGACAATGCATCTGCTTTTGAAATTGTGGATTATTTCAAACAACCCTTCACACATGAAACGCTCGCAGCCCTAATCCAAAAATCAGGATCATCAGCCAAGGATTTCATTCGCACCCAGGAAGATGACTTTAAGCTGCATTTTAAAGAAAAAAAACTCAGTGAAAACGAATGGATTGATGCCATCGTTGCAAACCCAAAACTACTCAAACGTCCTATAATCGAAACAGAAGGTGCAGCAGTTTGGGCTGACCCACCAGAGAAATTACTCACACTCCTACATAAAAAACAATTAGAATCATGATCGAACGCCCTCACACCCAAATGCCTGTATGGCAAAAAACCATGCAGCTGATTCATCTTATCTACACCGTATCGGCCACCTTTCCTGAAAGTGAAAAAGAAGGACTGGGCAGGAAAATAAAAAACAGACTCACTGATATCCCTGTATCAATTGCCTCGGCTCTTGGCAACGGAATACAGCCCGGAAGTTCAGCCCATCTCAGGCATGCGCTCGAGGCCATAACCGAGGTTGAAACATTGTTATATGTGGCAACAAGAGTAAGTATTTTACGGCCTAATGAGTTCGAACAGTTTCAGGATGAACTGGTTGCCATTCAACAGGAGCTGATGTCGCTCATCAGTCGTGTTGACAAGAAAAAACGCTAATATCATAAACCACTTTAACTCTCAACGTTATGAAATTCCGCATCGAAAAAGACACCATGGGGCCGGTGGAAGTGCCCTCGGAAAAATACTGGGGCGCACAAACCGAACGCTCACGTAACAACTTCCGCATTGGACCCGAAGGCTCAATGCCCAAAGAAATCATCACCGCTTTTGCTTACCTGAAGAAAGCTGCTGCTATCACCAATATGGAATTAGGGGTGCTTTCGAAGGAAAAATGCGACCTCATCGCTGCTGCTGCCGACGAGATCCTTGAAGGGAAACTAGACGACAACTTCCCACTCGTTATATGGCAGACCGGTTCGGGAACCCAAAGCAATATGAACGTGAACGAGGTGATTGCCAACCGTGCAAATGTGATAGCCGGAGGAAGCCTCGACGATGCCAAAAAGGCCATTCATCCGAATGATGATGTAAATAAATCACAGTCGTCAAACGACACTTTCCCTACGGCTATGCACATCGCAGCCTATAAAATGGTTGTTGAAGTCACTGTGCCGGGTGTTGAAAAACTGCGTGACGCGCTGCACGAAAAGGCAGAAGCTTTTAATGACATCGTGAAAATTGGCCGCACCCACCTCATGGATGCAACCCCACTCACTTTGGGACAGGAGTTTTCGGGTTATGTTTCACAGCTCGATCATGGCATCAAAGCATTGAAAAATACATTGGAACACCTAAGCGAGCTGGCTCTTGGTGGCACTGCCGTTGGAACAGGCATCAACACCCCTAAAGGTTATTCGGAAAAAGTGGCTGAAAACATTGGTAAACTTACAGGATTACCTTTTGTTACAGCCCCCAACAAGTTTGAAGCTCTCTCGGCTCACGATGCCATTGTTGAAACATCAGGAGCTCTCAAACAACTGGCTGTGAGCCTCATGCATATTGCCAACAACCTCCGCCTTTTGGCTTCAGGGCCACGCTGCGGCATTGGAGAAGTGATCCTACCGGCCAACGAACCCGGTTCATCCATCATGCCCGGAAAAGTGAACCCCACCCAAAACGAAAGCCTCTCGATGGTATGCGCGCAAGTGATCGGCAACGATGCTGCCATCACCGCAGGTGGCATGCAAGGCCATTTCCAGCTTAATGTTTTTAAGCCGGTGATGATTTACAATCTTTTGCAGGCGGCAAGGCTGCTGGGCGATGCCTGTGTGAGCTTCACCGAACATGCCGTTGAAGGCATCGAAGCCAACGAAGAGCGTATCAAACAAAACCTTGAAAACTCACTTATGCTGGTGACTGCTCTCAACACTTATATTGGCTACGATAATGCAGCCAAAATTGCCAAAAAAGCCCATGCTGAACACAGCACCCTGCGGCAGGCCGCACTCGGTTTGGGACTACTCACCGACGAACAATTTACCGAATGGGTTGACCCGAAAAAAATGATCTGACATTTCATAAACTTTTTTGATAAAACGGCTGTAACAACAATGTTTCAGCCGTTTTTTTGTTTACAACAAACATTGATATATTTAGATATATACCATTGATCTCCAGCCAGCTATATGTAAACCAAATAAAAAAATATTTTTATTTGGTTGTTTTTTTTGATTAAAAACACCTTACCTTTGAAAGCATAAACAATTAACAATTTCACCATGAAATCCTTTCTTTCGTCAGGGTTTTCAGCGGCCAACCCAACCAACAAAAGCCGCATTGGTGAAGGCTTCGCGCCTTCCTTCCTTCCTTCCTTCCACATGAAAGCATCTAATTTGCTTGCTTTCTTACCAACAACATCTTTGTTTTCAACCTCCAAAGGAATTCTAAATTCTTTCTTATCCACAATAACAGCCATTCTGGGCTTCAAAAAAATGCATTTGCTTTCTATCATTTAGCTTTCATGAAAACAAAACTTATCATCCTTTTCTTTTTCATCTCAGGTGCAGCTTTCGGCCAATTTGATCTGTCGCTCTCCGTTTCAGGTGGATTGAGCAAATTCAATGGTCAAAGATTTCAAAACGAGAACATCGAAAGTAATTTTCGCTTTTCTACCGGACTCGATCTGCTTGTGCAGCTAAACAAAAACAAACACATTCAACCCTTTGCCGGCTGTTCCTTTTATGTTCTACAAAGCAATCTCGTTTATCCGCAGGATTGGAGCTATGTGGAAGAGGATAACCATTTTAGGTTTAACTATCTACGAATTCCCATAGGTATTGAGGTGCCGGTGTTCAAACAGCTTGGCATACGATTAGCACTTGTCAATGGCTTTTTGGTGGGAGGAATCGAAACGAATCCCGAAGCAACGAAATACGAATTTGGGCTCCAACCAGGCATCAGTTACAGCTTTGATAAATGGAAAGTCGGCTTGGATTATTACCATGGTCTCACCGATGTTTTTGATCAGGCTGAACTTTTGGAAAATACAAATTATTGGAAAATTACCAACAGAGCGGTGTACCTCACAGTTGGATATAAGTTGTTCGCGTTTTAGGTTTGAACTGTCAACCTGATACTGTTTTTTTAACGAGGCTAATTTTTCCTGCCTCATTCATCAGGTTTGTATGCTTAACCGTGTAATTTTAAACTTAAAGTTTAATATTACACGGTTAAATCGATTTTTTCTACTTCTACGGTGTTAATGATTGTGCTTTAGCTATAATCTAAATTTTCGAAGCACAATAGACTTTCATCTCAGGCATTCGGTTTAAGCGCTTGTGTACTACCACTTCAGTTGTTCCACCTTTTGCCTGATCTCTTCTGTTGGAGTGTTGGCAGGCAGAATAAAATCGGGTGTCAGATAGGTGAGCTCATGTTCCGCTTTGTAACGTGCTTCGCCTCCACCGGTGATATTGAGCATCACAGTGGAATCCTCAGGAACACGACTGGCTTGCACAGCCTGTATCAGCGAAGCCACTGCCACAGCAGCAGCAGGATGTATGTCGGTTCCTTCCAATGCTTCAAACAAAGCTGCTGCCGAACGTGCTGCTTCGTTGTCAACCAACAACACATCACCACCGGCATCCATCATCGCATCAAACAAACCACCGATGATCGGATAAGGCGGTTTTCGGTTTGAAAGTACCTTGGCGTCAATCTCTTCCACATGTTGGCGGGCTTCTGCATCATCGTATGGCAGCATAGCTCTCGAACCAGCTTTCCATGCTTCATAGATAGGTTGAAAAGGGGCGTTTTGCGACACCATCAGTTGCATCTTATGTGATCCAAAGCGTCCATCGACAATCAGCCGTAAGTTCGCTTCCCATGCGGCAATTGCACCAGTGCCACTTCCCACAGCCTGAAAATAAAAGTCGGGGATGTGCCCGATGAAGGTTGCAGCCGATAGCATGGTTGTTCCCATACCATCACGTCGTGCAACGTTTTTTGCACCTCCTTCGGCATAAAATCCTTCAAAACCACAAATGATATTCGACAAGTGGATGGCATCGAAATAGTCGCTCCCTTTGGGCGTGCAAACAAGCTTCACACATGCATTCAACGGACTGTCGAACCACAGTGCATCGAGGTTGTCTTCAGGAACACAAAGCAACAGTGGAATTTGGTTGTCGGAGCAAACTTTCGCAAATGCGCGGGCCGTATTTCCGGCCGATGCAACTACCAGCACCTGTTGCTGCATCGCAGGCGTCATCCTTCCACAAACGGTGTAGGCTTCCGTTTCTTTGAAGGAGCAAGTAGGCATTTTAGCGCCTTTCTCAGGCCACCAGCCACTGAAAGTGATATATAAATTATTCAATACCAAATGGTTGGCCAATGCTTCACTCTTGTATGTGACTGGAGCCGACGAGCCTTTGAGCATTCTTGTAACAGGAAGCCAGTCGGAAAACTTATACAACCCCATACACTCATCGCCTGTAAGGAGCTGCTGTTTTTGGTAAACCGCACGTATCAGGCCTGGTTGTGTTTCGCCGGGAGCTTCGAGCAGCCACCCGCTATCATCGAAAATTTTATGAGAGTGCACCGACTGTAGTTGGTAAGAGGTGGGTTGAAATTTCTGTTCCATGCAAAAGATTATTTTGTGCAAAAATACAAACTTCGACCAGATACCCTAAAAAGTAAAACTGCCGGCTGAACCCGTCATTGCCCGAATCAGTGTTTTGGGAGCAGGAAAAATAATATCTTTGAAGCCAAATCAGCGAGGTATTCATCATGACAATAATAGTTATGCTACAGGATTTCTTTGGGGCCGAAATGTACAATTGGGTCATACTCCCCTTATTGATAGCTTTTGCACGAATTCTTGACGTTACCATTGGTACTATCCGGCTGATATTTGTTTCGCGCGGATTAAAAAATCTTGCTCCTTTTCTTGGTTTTCTTGAGGTTATCATCTGGCTGCTGGCCATAGGGCAGATAATGCAGCAGCTGGACAATTTTATGTCGTACATAGGTTATGGAGCCGGTTTTGCTGCAGGAAATTACATCGGCATTTTATTGGTCGAAAAAATGTCAATTGGCACTGTTGTTATCCGTGTGATTCCCCGTTTGGATACAAGTGAACTGATTACTCACCTGCGTGAGGCTAATTATGGCGTAACTATTATGGATGCTGAAGGGAAAACAGGTCCTGTGAAAATCCTCTTTAGCATCGTTAAAAAGAAAGACCTTAAAGATGCTTTAGAAATCATTAACACTCACAATCCCAATGCTTTTTATACAATTGAAGAAGTTCAGAAAGTAAATGAGGGTTATTTCAAAGCATCACAGCACAAAGGATCTCTTTGGAGCAATATGTTTTCAACAACACAACTGAGAAAGTAAAATCTCACTGACAGATGAACGATTTGCATGGTTTTTGCGTTTAATAGTTAATCGAAACTTTTAGCATGGAAAACGAAGAATTTAAAAAACAAATAGACGAATTGTTTCGTCTCTTCAATAAACTCATGGAAAAACATCCAATGGATGAGATTCCCGGCATCAATAAAATGCAAATCGAACAGATGCGTCTGTTTCTCAAGAACTATGAGTTTATGAAAGATCAAATAACATACGAAATGATGGGACAGATGAACGAGCCTGTGAAACAAATGATTGGCATGTTTATCAAACAGTTACGTGATGAATTAGGTGAAAACGACTGGGAAATACCAGAAGAAGTTAAACTTCCTGAGAAATCGGTTAGCGTAGCTGCTATTGATGAGAAATTACGCAAACCAGGCCTGACTGAGGATGAGATTGACCGTTTGCTCGATGAAAGGGCACAACTTGTTCTACTTCAACAAACAACAGGTCATTAACAATAAAGCATCACAAGCAAAAAACTTATGTCCAAATACATCCTCAAACGCTGGCAAACTTATTGGAAAACAAAAAGCTGGTTCAGTAAAGTTACCGACTTACTTTTTATTCTGCTCCTAGTTGGCATGCTTATCCCTGCCAGCCGAAAAGAAATTAGTGCCTTTATGGCAGGTTTGATGGCCGGCTCCCCAAAAACGATCGAAAGCAGCGAACAACAATCACTTGGATCGCAAGACTGGACGTGGCAACTAGCCGACATCTCAGGAAATCAGGTAACATTAGAACAATTTAAAGGAAAAACTATTTTTCTCAATTTCTGGGCCACCTGGTGCCCGCCCTGTATTGCCGAAATGCCCGATATTCAGGAACTTTATGATGGTTATGGCGATAAGGCAGTGTTCCTGCTGGTGAGCGACGAAGCACCTCAAACTATAAAGGCTTTTATGGAAAAAAAGGGCTACCGAATGCCTGTTTACCAGCAACAAAGCTCCATTCCGCAGGTTTTTGCGACCAACAGCATCCCTACAACCTGGGTGATCGATCAAAACGGGAAGATCATTATACGCAAAACAGGAGCAGCGAAATGGAATAGCGAAGCGATGCAGAAAACCATGCAGTCACTTTGGGAGAGTCAACAGTGATTTTTAACAAATCATAGGTTTCTGATAGTATGTTTGTTGTATCTTTGTAGTTTCAACGTAAAATCCATATCGAAAAATTGCATTTATGAAGAGAGCAGGGTTATTGGTTGCGTTTTTAGCGATCTTATTCACGGCACAATCACAATTGATTACCAGTAAAACTAGTAAAAATATCTCCGTCGGCTTTGATGTTTATACCGATTTTCTTACTAAAGGACCTGCAGGTATCGATTCACGAATAATCAATCAAGGATTCAGTTTTTCAACTACTTATAACTTTAAAGTAGGTGAAAGCAAACATATCTTTGCCCTTGGTGCAGGAATCAGAACACACAATTTTTACAGCAATGGCCGTATTGATAACGTAAAAGCAGATACCATTGTTTTTAGCCCTATTGATGAAGACCTCAACTACAAAAGAAGCAAGTTGGGATTGGTTTATTTGGATATTCCGGCTGAGTTTCGTTTTAAATTTAAAGAAAATTGGAAAATCGGCATTGGCTTCAAAATGGGAATTGCTATCGATAGCAAAGTCAAATACAGAGGTCAAATTGAAGAAGGCGGCCCTTACAGGCTCATTAAAGAAAAACGTATAAATGCTCTCGAAAAATACACCTTTGGCCCTACCCTTCGTATCGGGTACAAATGGATGAATGTTTTTGCTTTCTACCAGCCAACAAGGACTTTCCAGCGTGAATTAGGTCCAGAAATGTACCCGCTTTCAGTAGGGTTGACGATAACTCCTTATTAACAGATTTTTGATTTGGTCAACCCTTTTCCAGCATTTTTAATCTGGCAAAACCTATTGCAATCGGTGAAAATTAATAAGATGCTTTTCAAGTTACTTTGAGCTGTCATATTAACGGTTAATCTCAGCATTCAGAATTTTTATCAATTCTAATAACCATCCCAAAGGGAAGTAATCCCTCAAAAAAACTAATCAACGCTTTTTATTAAGATGAGCTAAATCTTAATAAACTTTAGGTGGTATATGTTACTTTTGTAATTTATAGATAAAATATATGTCCCTGATTTAATTTCACTTACATTTATTTTTGAGGCCTCTGACGAAATATTTCCCTCTGATTCAATCCCACCAATCAGATTCTGAATCTTATAATTTGCTTTATCAAATTCCTTACTGAACTCAAGTAGAATCTCTGTTGTTACAGGGTTTGCTTTTAGTTTGAAAGGAGAACTATCCTCATCCATCAGATTTGTCTGATTTGAAGAGAGAAGACAAAGATGAGCCATATCAAGGATAGAGAGCGACCTGTTCCAGTAACGAAACTCGTCCAAAACCCCATGAAAATAATAAGGTGTTATAAGCAGCTGATCTGTTCGGCCTATTGAACCTAGGTTTGTAGTATAAGCTAGGCCATCACCACTACCAGAATAATATCCGCCATCATCTTCACAATTAACAAATAAACTCATATCAGTTTCACCTCTAATAACTCCAATAATAAAATACCAAATTCCAGTTTGGAAAACAGTATTTCCAGTTTTTGTCCGTCGGCAATTTGGTCCTGTACAATCTTGAATTCCACTACCATAACTCATTTGCATACGGTATGTATCCGGGTTAAGTCCAAACCAAACGCCAGAATACATGTTTTTCGAGAAGTCTGTTATGAAAATCTGGCTATCATTCGCCTCAAGACTGTTAAATTTAACCCAAAAAGAAAAAGAAAGTGGCAATGGCGGTT
>Ga0351880_1016_pt1 | contig 21487 bp, 17 predicted proteins | sample BONcelFGM3001E13_FD_206766 | JGI IMG/M metagenome (GOLD analysis project Ga0351880, IMG submission 206766) | Enriched cells from coal bed in the Powder River Basin, Montana, United States - BONCAT cells FGM rep3 HSBNCT.FGM.300.1.E13 ...
TTCGTATCTTTTCATCGGCAATCCATTCGGCATCACGCCTGAGCTGTTCCTCTTCGCTGATGTTGTTGTTTCGTGCCTTTTCGCGTATCTTCTCCATCCATTCCGGCGTATTTCTGATACCCATCATACTGAGTTTGATAAGGTCATTGCGACGGGTATATTTGTCAGGATTTTCCGATGCATCTTTATAAAACAGGTATTCTGCTTCCTGCTTAATGCGCTGCTCGGTGCTGATGTTCATTGCAATGGCTTCGTCAACCAGTTTTTTAAAACCCTGATCATAAACGCGGATCTGATTTTCAAAAAACCATTCAGGATTCTCATTTCCGGGAAAGAACAGCTGATAAAGCTGCTCATCGAAATTCCAGGCAAAAGCATGATGAAATCTTCCGGTTATCATAATCAGTATGATGTCGCGTTTCATGATTTCTTCCCTGAAATTCTTGTCAGATGTTTTGCCATCCTGCACGTAATCGCAGCGGGTTATGTTGTTGTTGTAATACCAGAAATCGCAATTGCCAAAAGCCGATGGGGTTATCTGATCGTTGAGCCAGTTAAAATAGAAACTGTCGCCGACAATCAATGCATCGGGGCGTTTGCCGGAATCATTTCCTGAAAAGCTAAAAACCGGATAACCCAGCCCGGGCTGACGCATAGGGAAGATAAGGTTCATTGCCAGCCCTATGTCATAATCCGGATGCCGGATGGTGTCCAGCTCTTTTATTTCATCTATTTTCATATCGGGAAGCGAAAAGCCACTTAGCTGAGAAAGGTACGAAAGGGTTGTATCTGCAGCCAGAACAGCACCGTAATAGCTCCAGTGGGTGCCTCCTTTCGGGAAAAGGGGATAAGTTGCTGAGTTCCTTTTGGTGCGGAAAAATTCATCAAGGTCAAGCACATTAATACCCTGAGCTCCGAAATGATGGAGCATTTGGCTGTAGTTTGAAGGCAACTGTGGAACAGTGCGATACTTGCGGGGCAATAAATCAGGGTAAAAGGTGGCTTTGCCGGGTTCAAGAATCACGGCCAGTGTTTTGCCCATTTTTGCGAGGGTATCCTGCACAGCGCGAAGTTGTGCCGCTTTTTTCTGCCAGGTATTTTCGCCAATGAAGTATAGCCCAACGGCTTCTTTAATATAGTCTTCTTCAAATAACTCGCCGTTTTTGCCAACGATTACGCCTTCAGCATTGGCTTTCCGGAATAGAGAAAAATCGAATTGGTTATTTAATCTTACCAGTGAATTTCTGAATCCTATGTGGTTTTCGGTGCGGGTATTGAATTCTTCCTGAAATTTACCATTCAGCCATTCAGCGCGGGTGAATAAACCCGGATCAGGTTTGCCGGTTGCCACAAACGAGCCGGTAAGCGGAGCTTCGCCGATAAAATTAAACCGGGCCTGAAGTGAAGGCAAAACCAGCATCAGCAGAATTAGCCCGAACAACCAGTATTTCAGTCTTTCATTTTTATTTTTGTGCGCATTGCCCATGATCCGGCGCTTAGTTTTGGCAAATGTAAGGGATTTCCTGTCAATTTCGGATTTCGGATTTCGGATTTCGGCGTAAAACTCTTACCTCTTACCTCTGATTTCTGATTTCTGATTTCGGATTTCGGATTTTGGCGTAAAACTCTTACCTCTTACCTCTGATTTCTGATTTACCTTCGGTGAGCTCCGCTTCGCTTCGGTTCGGATTTCGGCGTAAAACTCTTACCTCTTACCTCTGATTTCGGATTTTTATTCTAATGCGCAGCTAATACACGCGTCAGGGGACGCGCGTGAACAGGACGCGCGTGAACAGGATGCGCGTGAATGGGATGCGCTGAAATGGGATTAACAAAACCTTCCAGGTTGGAAGAAAACCTGAAAGGTTATTTTGAAGGGGATCGACGATCCAGCCTGTCCCATTTGGGATGGTTTAAAAAAGCTATTTCGTCCGGATCAGCTTTTTTACATATTTTGCTGTATCGGTTTCCAAAACAATAAGATAAATTCCTGATCCGTTCAGGTTTATATCGGGCTGAAGAATATAGTGTCCTTCGCTGAGCGGATGGGTGTATGAATGCCGGTATAGGATTCTTCCTTGTGCATCACTGATCAGCAGGTTTACCCGGCTGGATTCTTTCAGGCTGAAGGAAACTGTAAAATCGCCATCAAAAGGATTTGGATACACTGAGAAAGCCGAAATCATTGTTTCTGCATTGCCGGCGGGGGTTGGCACGGCAAACACAGGCAGTACAATATAATCAATACGGGCACAGTCATCACCGGTTGAAACGCTGTAATCTTTAATGTATCTCCACATGAATTTCTGATCTCCGGCACCAACAGCAAAACGGGCGTAGGTCCATGGCACATTTCCTGCCCATTTTCCCATTTCTTCATTGCCGCAATAAAAATGAAGGAAATCATAACCAGGTTCCGACGAAACGCTATACCAGAACGAAACCGAATCGGCATAAGCCACATTCCAATCAAGCCATAATGCTGACGATTGATTGTCGGTGATAATTCCCGAACGGGCGTTATAGATTCCTTCCCATGCTTTGTCTGTTTCAATGCTCCAGTTTGCATTGCCTCCTGTTTGCCAGCTGAATGATGAGAAGTCGCCGGTTTCAAAATCTTCCACAATCAAGCCGGTGAGCAATGGAATGGTTTGCAGGAAGTTGAACTGATTATGTCCGGAAACATTCACATTAATAAGCAGCACATGGAAAAGCGGTGTGGCAGGAGCAAGGCTGAGGTTGTAGGTTATGGTCCATGAGTCACCCGGTTTCAGGGTGTCGCGTGTTTGTGTGATTCCTGTAATGGTGAGGTAAGGATCCCATGTTTGCAGACTAGCCACTGCATTCATCAGTTCAGCACCACCGTTATTGGCAATTGTAAGCCTGAAAAGTGCATTTTCACCGGGTTCGAGGATCCCATTATTTCCATCTATTATTTCAAGTTCGCCAATAGACATCACCGGCCGATATGCAGTCAGCCTGATGGTACGTGCCCAGTTTCCTTCAGCCGAAACAGCCGATATCACAAATGTGCCCTGATGATTGTCAGGTACATTGTTATCGGCATGCAGGGCAAAGGCATTTTCCAATGTGATTGTTTCGCCCGGTAAAAGTCCCTGTATGCTTGCCTGGTTATTGATTATATTGAAGTTGGGGTTAAGTGTTGTGATGCTGAAATTTGTTTGCCCTATGGCAAAACTATTGTGATTGGTGATGTGCAGATCAAGGGTGAAGTTTTCGCCAAATTCAATAATTGCATCATCGCCTGCGGTAACATCGTACTCCATCTGTAGTCCTTCAGTATTGAGCAACAGTGTTTTATAGCTTTTCAGGTTGTTGTTGTCGGTAACCTGAAAACGCAGAGGAATTTCTTCCGACATTTCCACAGCAGTACCTGAAAGCAATCCTTCAGGAGAAAGTTGTATGCCCGGATGCAGCACAACCGGCGAAAACCTGACAAACTGATCCATTGCCGGGGAATAATCAGGGTAGTGCGACATAAGGTAATAGCTCTCTCCGTCACCGGCCGAAATGCCGGTGTATCTTCTTACGAAAGAAGGCACATTAAACTCCCCGAAGTTCATCTCAATGCGGCCATCACGGTAAAGACGGGCAGTTGCATTCATGGTTCCTGTTGTCTGATAAACAGATAGCTTCCACCTGAAAGTAACATAATCCTCAGATGCTTCGTACCAAACGCCGTCGCCCTCTCCTGAGTTGACAATATAAGGGTGCGACATGCTGGGTGCAATCATGGGATTATCGATAAAATAGGTTTTCCCTTCAATATAATAGGGCCAGGGCAAGAGGGTGTTTTCGAAAGTGAGGTACCCATCTGAAGTGGCATAAATTACATTGTAATACTTTCCGAAATAGGGAAAAGCAAAGGGTAGTAATACTTCTGCTTTGCCGCTGTTGTTGTTCGACAGCACCAGCTTTTGTGCAGTAATTACCGGCATTGTGGCTGTTGAATCGAGGCGGGTGTATTCTTCGGCAATTTTCCATTTGTACGGAGCTGTTCCTCCTGCGGCCTCAAGCTGGGCAGCGTAGTTTCCGTATAACTGCAAAGGAGGAAGTTCATTGGTTGTAATAAGTACAGGGTCGTAAGCTATGGAAGCATTTACATGCACCATGGTCATTGCATTGCCAACCAATGGAAGTTCATACACCTGACTGTTGATTTCATTCACACCCTGGGTGTAATCCATCAGCGAAAAGCTCATGAGCGAACCTGAATCATTGTTCAGGGGGTCATTCTCTTCAATCATCAGAAAGAATCTGGCTTCTGTGCCCGGCTCGATATGCACCAGCAAAGGGTTCAGGTCAAGGCCGAATTCAATGTTTTCAGGAAGCCCGTTTCCCTGCATGGGCTGGCAGCCTCCCTGGAAATCAAAAATCGGAAAATGGAGTATCTGCTCAGGTTGAGTGGCCAGAGGATCGGCTGAAACGCCCACCGTAACCTTAAGCTTGCTGCGGCAACTGTGCGACAGTTGTATTTTAGCAGTAAGCTGCGGCTGATGGTCTTGTTTTACATCTATAATTACCACTGTATTGTTCCAGATTCCGCCCTGCTGAAACTGATCGGCTACCGATTTGTACATCATGTAGGCAAAGCCCTGATCGCCCCAGCCGCTGATTGAACCATAGGTATTGGCCATCTTGAAACCTCCGATTTCCCAATCACGTACATCCACAATTCCGTCTCCGTTAATGTCGATATGGTTGGTGTATTGTCCGTCGTTGTTGTAATCCCAACAGATTAAATCATTGTAGCCACAAATTGACATGGCGTGGTTTGCCGAATTACCCCAGGATGGAATTACATGCTTTCCGGCTTCAGGTGTGCCAGGAGGTAATAAGGTAGGCGGATTTGAAAATTCGGCATAAAAGCACCCTACGCCACCGGCAGTGGAACCATTGGCATGATCGTAAATCCAGTTCTTCAGGGTTTGTATGCCTTCGGCAGTATTTACTTTTATGGAGTAAACTTCGCTTACACGGTTATGCATGGCATTGTAATACTTGTTATAACCGTTCATCCACATTGACGGACCCCCGGGAGCCATTCCGCCGTATTGGGCAATGGTAGGATTGCCGGCCTTTTTTATGATTTCATATGACTCATAATAATTAATTCCTGCATTGGACCCCCCATTTATAAAGTTATAGGTAAAGTGGGTTGTGTATTGATTTTCAGGAATATTGGCGGGCACTTGCCTGGCAAAAGCCATTTCGTAAGTAAACACCACGCCGATGCTGCTCGCTTGTCCGCATTCCAGGCCAACCTGCGCCACCAAAGGCCTGAACCAGGGCAATGTTGAATTGTCAACCGAATTGGGAAGCAATCGCCGCAAGGCATTCTGGTCGGCTTTAAACTCAGGAAGTTGCGACAACATCAGCGAGTCATAAGCACTCATGGGCTGAAGTTCGGAATAAGCAGCAACTGCCGGTTTGTTTTTTTTATCGGTGATTTGTGCGCTGATAAGCATCGGCAGCAGCAACAACGGAAGTAGGAGTCCTCTCATCGGTTGATTCGTTTTAAGGATGTGAAAGTAAGGAATAATTCAATTTGATGCATAATCAGCATCCGGAAATCACAATTTCCTGTTTGCAAATCAGCATCTGTGCCAACAAATCAGGGCCTGCATTGCTGCAAGCCCCTGATTTCCCCTTGTCTCCGGCAATTTAGAACTGCATCCTTACATTGTTTTGATAAATCTGCCGTTCTGTGATGCTTCACCGTTTTCTATTCTTACCATGTAAATTCCTTGCGGCAGTCCCGAAATATCGAAGCGGTTGCCGGTATTGTTGTTATTGTCCGATTGCATTACAAGCTGACCTGAAACATTAAATATTCTTACATTCAACCTGCCGTTGTCCTGTACGGTGGTTGCAAACGAAACCTGATCGGTAGCCGGATTCGGATACATCAGAAGTTCTTTCCCTGAAGAAGGTCTGCTGCCTTTAATTACAGTTACTGTGAAACTTTTCTCAACCGAACATCCACCTGTATTTTCACAGGCTATGGTCAGGGTATTTTCACCCTCATTCAGATCGTCGGCTTTTATCACGAATCGTGTTCCTTCAGTTCCGTCAGGGAGAAGTTTATACCCGACAGTTACAGCAATGGGCATAATAATTTCAATTTCTTCGCCTGAATAAAGGGTTGTGTCATTGATCACCGGAAGTTCAGGCAGTGCCAGGAAAGACACTGTAAGGCCATGTCTGGCAGGGGTGCAGAAATCATTTCCGAAAACATCGGTAAAGAAATGTACATATCCTCTGTCAATATCCTCTGCTGATGCCGTATAAACCGGATAGTGACTGTTGATGTCGTCAAACGAGCCATTGCCGTCGCTCATCCACTCTACTTTTGATACGCCGGTTGCCTGAATACTAAGCTCAATCTCATTTGCGGGGCAAGTGGAAAAGTCCTGCATCACAACAGCGGGAGCTTCGTTGCCCGGAAGATAGATATTGTCAATCCACACGGCATCCAGACCTGAAGTGCCATTGTCATTTTTTGTGTAAATCCATTCAATAAGGTGTTCGCCGGCTTCAATGGCAAACATCTCTTCGCTCCAGTCAATCTCGCCGCTGTAAACTGCTACAGTAACCCCGTCGATGATCAGGCTGAGCATGTCGGCATTTGATTGTGTAGAAACTTTTATTCTGAATCCGAGGTAATCGCAAGAAGGAGTAAAGCAGGTATAAGCCAGACGGCTTCTTCCGTTGTCACCGATTATTCCTGAACGCAGGGAATAAATTCCCTCAAATGAAATATTGCCATCAATAAACCAGGCAAAATCATCGGTATTCAACCAGTTGCTGCGCGGGAATCCCTGACTTTCAAAATCTTCATCGGGACGATTGGCTGTGGTGAAGTTAAAGATTTCGCTTTCAACAGAACCGGAGTTGTTGTGTGAAATGACTTTCCAATAATAAGTGCTTGCGTAATTCAGCGGGAATGCTGGTTTAGCAGAAGCATCAAAGCTTAGCAGCGTAGCAATCGGAGCGCTCAGATCTTCATATTCCGAGAGGATTACTTCAGAAAAAGCAGGAGCCATTCCATCGCGGGTTTCCCAGGAGAGAGAAGTGTAGGGCGAAACTTTACCTGCAAAATTCACCGGAACGGGATTATAAGCAACAGCAGGCATTTGCGTAATTGAAATTTCTGCAGTATAGGCTTTGTGGTTGTAGGCAGTTATGGTGAGTTGCAGCGTTCCGTTTTCAGGTAGTTGGTCGAGGGTAATGGTTGCAAATCCTTCCTGTGCCCTGGCTGCACCATACAACTTTCCGTTGTAAGTGATGCAGGCCATGGCGTCAGGAACAGGCAGCTTAACCACAAACTCCCGCGCATCAACACCGGTTACCCGAGCATGATGAGCTGGAATTTCCTCAGGTGATGCTGTTCTGATCATCACCGAGGGATCGCCAAAAATATTCCATGTATCGGTAACCCTGAAGCCACCAATCTGATACTTATCGTTCATTTTCATGCAGCCGCTCATCGAAATACCTCCGAAAGTGCGGGTAGTCACAGTTTCTTTTTTGCGTGCAAGAATCAGAGCCATTTCATCCTGAGCTTCCATGGGAGGATACCAGCTCTGGCGGCTTGTTGACATCATTACAGCAACAGCACCGGTAGGAACACCATTCTGTTCGGCCCTCAGCCAACGCTCGGCAAGGCAGGTGGTGGTAACAAAATCGCCACTGCTGCATCCGGCAGCCCAGATAAAAGGATGAGTTTCGGTATTGGTGAGTTTCTTCACATTGTCGCCGGTAAATGCACTGGTGGTCCATGCACCCGAGGTACCGTGTCCGATGTACATCACCGCGCCGTGTCCGGAATTTATTGCAGCTTCAACCATGCCTGCGGTGGGATTCCCTGCGGCATCAGCTTCTCCGTGCGAGCCATCATACAATTCGCTGAATCCTTTATAATTGTAGGTTTGCAGGATTTTACCGATTTTGCGAATGTGCTCATAATCAAGTTCGCCATCATCACCGGGGCCTTCTTCACTTGCAATTCCAAGGAAGTTGCTGTAAGATCCGTTTCCATGGCCATACATTTCGTAATTTACTGTGCGTTGAACCATTACAGCCAACTGTGCAGTATTCTCAGCCGGAAATCTGCCAACCAGCACTTCGGGGTAATGATCATCGCCGGCAATGTAACCATACATATTGTCACTGGCGCCTAGTTCAGCCTGATTCGTGGGAACCTGTGCAGCATCACCGGCAATGAGCAGGTAGGTGAGCCCTTCGCTGTAATATTTTTCAGCCACAAATTCCCTGATCTTACCGGCAGTCTGAAGCGAAGCCACATCAACAAATTCACACTCAATTCCGCAACGGGTTTTCCAATCGATGAATGGCTGAAGTGTAGTCCGGAAATTCTCGGGAGCCACAATCAGCATATTACCGGCTTCGGCAACGGGTGTGTAACGGCTGTTTTCGCTGTAATTGATAAAGTGATTCTGCTTCAGGGCAGAGAGTCCGCTTTCGCGACCATAAGAACCGCTGTAGCGGGTCAGTTCGTTAATGCCGGCTTCTGAAGTCATCTCCAGCTCAATGCTTATGTTGTGATATACCCTGAGCACACCTGATGCCGGATTGTATGCAAATGGAAAAACCTGCAGTGCCATTCCGCGAGAGTCGCACCAGATATAAGGCTGACCAGCGGTTGCTGCTTCAGAAGGATAAAAATCCTTGCTTTGAATCAGACTTTCGTTGTATGTGTAGTTTCCCCATTCCGGAAGATCGGAGAACTGAGGATCGCCTTTTGAAGGGACAACAGGGATATCGGTAAATTCGGTAAATTCTGAATGGGTAACCTTCAGCCTGAAATTTCCCCGCTCAGGAATCAAAAGGCTAATGCTTATGTGCTGAATATCGGGAAAACCAGCTTCGGTTTGCATGGTTCCGCCGGGCAATGAAATGCTGTGCATGATGCCTGAGGATGCAGCAATTTGTTGTTTGTAAAACCCGTCAATGCTGATTTCTGCGAAAATATTTCCTGCAGCGTTGCTGATTACGGAAATTTCCGGGCTTGTTTTGCTGCCACCTGACAAAGAAACCCACTCCTGTGCATAAAGCAGGCTGGCGATTAGAATCATTACAATGGAAGTAAACAGTTTTTTCATGTGTGCTGTTTTTGCGGTTTGCAATTGCGCGCACACTCCCATAGTCAATCACCGTTCCTGAAAACAAATGAAGATTTGTTGGTGTTGATAAGCGAAATTTATACTGATTATATAGCATTGAATATGAATAATATAAGCCTGAATAGATCTCTGTTAGTGTATTGTGATTTTCGTATATTATTTTTTTCTGTTAAAATACAGTCTCAAAAACACACACAAAACCGCACAGGTGTGCGAAATTTTGAATGGAAATTGTATTATGACGAATTACAAGTCGCTCCGTTTTCTTTATGAAAAACTCACTGAATCTTAATTCTGAATCATGCTCAGATTGAAAAAATTATTTTTTTTCATGCTTGAATTGCATTTTTAATACTTCTGGTATATATTTGCTGTCAATTAAGTTCATCAATTACCTATTCGCATTAATTCTCACCTTTAATTCATTTTTTATGAAACTAAGAATTCTACTTTTATCGCTTTTGGCAGTTATTCTAAGCGCAACAACTCTGTTTGCCGGACAGGCAGATGATTTCAAAATCGACAAACAGAAAGTTCAGGATGAATTTGCTGATCTGAGCCGTTTGGAACAAACAGTGGCTGATCACAACTATTTGACTCTTTCTGAATTGAAAGAAGATAGTATGCTTTCTGCTGAATTTGCCTCAATGAACCTGAGCAGCAGCATGATGATGGAATCTGCTCTCGGTATTCCGGGCTTCTGGTGGGGATGTATTTTTGGCCCAATAGGTATTCTTATTGTTTATCTGGTTACCGACAACGACAGGTCAGAAGTTAAAAGTGCCTTTACTGGTTGTATAGTTGGAACAGCTGTTAGTGCTGTATTCTACCTGATTTACGCTCTTGCCTGGGCAGCAGCAGTCTAATTAAGGAATTTGACATTGGGCGATTTCCAGATAATTGCTGCAATGTTTAATAGCTAATTCAGGCAGCAGATATAATAATTACTGATTATATTCTGCTGCTTTTTCTATGAATTATCCACAAGGATATGCTTTCGCAATCTGCCAAACCAATCACTTTAACTATATGAAAACAACCCTACTCAGATACTTTTTCGTCTGTTCTCTGGTTTTAACAAGTGTATTTAACTCATTTGCAGATGGTTCAGCTGATTTCAGTTATGACTGTGCTGCCATTGAAGCCGATTTTTCAGAATTAAATGAACTTGAGGAATTTGTAGAATCAAAAAATTTCATAAGTTTAAGTGAGATTACTGAACAGGAGTTCATATTGGCTTCACTTTCAAGGCTAAGCCATTCGCCTATGCTTATGATAGCGGATCCTATGGGCATTCCCGGGTTTTGGTGGGGATGTATTTTCGGCCCTATAGGTATTGCGCTTGCTTATGTTTTATCAGATAAGGATCAATATCAGGCCCGGCAGGCACTTACCGGTTGCATTATAAACGGAGTTGTAAGTTTGGGAATTGTAGTTGTTTACTACTTGTGGATACTGACATACTTTTCAATGTATTGATGGAAAACCATTTCCTTGTTGGGTCTCCGGGGTTTGTAACCTCTTTTGTTTTTGACTTTGAAAAATTCTCAAGATATTTATGAAAAAGCTCATTTTTCTATTGCCCTTGATTTTTCTCTTGTCCTTGATTTCATCTGCTCAGAAGGATGTGTATTACCGCGTCAGAGCTGATTTCTCGGTAAAGGAAAAAAGCTCTGACGGAAGGTCAAGCCTTACCATGGGAAAAGTATTTTATGACAAAGCCAGAAAACGAATCGTTTATGATGTTTTGTTTCCCGAAAAGGAGATGTGGCTCTTTACCGATACGGTAATGTACACCATTAGAGGAGATGCGCAGATAAAGAATCCTATCGTACCGGGTTATATTGATTTTTCGGTATTTAACCTTTCGCTGAACAACAACCTGAAAGATTATGGCCTCAAAAATTCTATTTATGAGTTGAAGGAAGTGGTGAAGGATGAGGATATGGTCATTTCACTGTACGTTCCGAAAAAGGAGTATGAGAAAATAATCGGCGATGTAAAGGTTTCGGTTAAGGACAACCGGCTTTACGGAGTGCTGATTTATGATGTCAACAAAAAAATGATAGGCAAGCAAATATTTTCTGAATACCTGAAAATCGGCGGGTTTGAATTTCCTGCGGAGATAATCAACTTTTCATATCTCCAGAACGGAGAAGAAATCAGGCAGATTACCACTTACAAAAATGTGAAAATCAACAACTGGGATGAGGATTATTTTTACAATTATAACGTTTCTGTTCCTTAGTTCAGCATATGCGCAGAACGATAAAGGTGATTTCAAAGCTAGGGCCTGCGATATTATTGCCTGCCAGGCCGACGAACCTCACCGGCATAGTTTCGGGCACTATCTTGCACAATGCTCAAACGAAGCGGAAGTAATCTTTACAGGCTTTTTTCTGGGATACAAACATTTTTTCTCTTCTCAGGACAGCCGCAGTTGCACCTTCGAACCCAGTTGCTCGGTATATGCCATTGAAACCATCAGAAAAAACGGACTTATAAAAGGATTTCTCGATTCGGTTGACCGCCTCACCCGTTGCAACGGATTATCACCCCGAAACTATGAGATTGATCAGCAAAAACATTTACTCATCGACAATCCCTGACCAAAACCACTCCAATTGATGCTCAGATTATTTTCCGGTTATTCCCGGGTTGAAAGTACTGAATCTTCTGCTTTTACATCCTTAAATCCCTTTCAGGAAATAAGAAAGAGCTGGGCAGTACTTTGCCTGTTTTTACTTTCATTTATCCCCGATTCATCGGCACAGAACCTATATGATTATCAGCATTCCCTGGTTTACGGAAATTATCTTTTAAATACCCGTCAGTACACCCTTGCTACAGAAGAATTTGAGCGACTGCTGTTTATGAATCCGGCCAACGATACCCTGAAGCAAAAGCTTGTCCGCTCTTACTTGTTCGATGGCAGCTATCAGTCGGCCATCCGGCGCACCGACAGTTTGTTTCAGAACCGGGCAGCAATTCCACAGCCCATTGCGGTGGATTACTCGCGGGCACTTATCCTTGGCGGGATGCACTTCATGGCAAATCAGTTTTTAGAAGAAAGCAAAACCATTTCCGAAAAGGACCGTACATTTCTTATCCTTAACAATCAACTGCTTGCCTACAATTGGAAAGATGCTGAGAACACCTATAACAGTATGCTTGCTTCGGGGCAAAGCATTGATATGCGTTACAAAATCTTGTTTCAGGATATGAACAATGCCAGATACAAAAGTCCGGGTCTTGCGCTTGGAATGTCGGCATTGTTGCCGGGATCAGGAAAATTATATACAGGTGAGTGGAAAGACGGGCTGGTTTCGTTGCTGTTTGTAACCGGATCGGTAATTCAGGCCATCAGGGGACATCAGCTGTATGGCGAAAGAAGTGCATTCTTCATTGCTTACACAGGACTGGCAACCACATTTTATCTGGGCAACCTTTATGGTTCCTTTAAATCGGCACGCAAACACAATGATAAAATCAGGCATAAACTGCACCGCCGTATGGCGGATACTTTTACCGGCACTTTTTAGTTTCTGGGTATCGGCAGTTGTTGCGCAGACCTCTGAGCAAACGCTGTCATTTGCCACGCAACAAATAGAAGCAGGAAATTACTCAGTGGCCGGCAAAGCACTGAGCAGGCTGGTATTTTTCGACAACGGAATAGAATATCCCGAAACTTTTGAATTGCTTGCCGAAACTTACTTCAGGCAGAACGACTTTTCAAATGCCTGGCATTTTTATGATCTGGCAGCCATACGTGCCGATAACGATTCGCTGAGGGCTGAGTTTACCTCGCTTAAAGCTGCCTGTCGGCTTTACAACAAAGAGTATCATGCGGCAATGATCGACCTGATGTCCTATCAGGGAAACACAACAGAATCGCAGCAATGGCAGTTCGATTTGCTTGCCGGAATAGCTTCATTCTATTTGTATGATTATAAAAACGCGGAAGCTTATTTTCTCAGGTGTGCCGACAGTTCTTCGGCTCCGGCTGTAATTGAAAGTTTCCGGCAAATAAAGCAGACAGAGAAGAGATACAACCCGCGTAAGGCCAGAGTTATGAGCTTCATAATTCCCGGAAGCGGTCAGTTGTATGCAGGCGATGCAAAAAACGGACTGAACTCCTTTTTGCTGGTTACCGGATTTGTTGCAGTTGGATTTGGTCTGGCAACTTCCATTCAGTTTATTGATGCGGCAATTATTGTATTTCCCTGGTTTCAAAGGTATTATATGGGTGGGTATCAGAAAGCATATGCCATCACCCTCGACAAACAAAATGCTGCGAAGAGTGAAGTACTGCTTGGGCTGATGAATAAACTTTCAGAAACTGCAGGGCAATGAAAACCGGAGTAAGACTCAGTCCAACGCTGCTTTCGCTGATGTTTTTCATAGCAATGTCGATAAATTCTATCGCCTGTGCACAAAAAGGGAATACGGTTATCACAAATTCATCCGGGCTATATGAGCTTACCCTGAACTATCAGTTTCATTCGGCCGATTCGTTGATTAAAGTCAGCGATCAGAAATTAAAGAATGATCTTTCCTATCAGCTTTCGGTAATCAATCACTATTGGTGGAAACTGGTTTCGGCAGAAAACAGCGACCATTATGCCGGATTGATAGAAGCGCGCCTGAAACAAATGGAATCTGTTGCGCAGTCTGACAAAAAACAACTTGAAAATGCCCGCCTTTTTGCCATGATTACGGCATATGCTTTCAGCGCAAGAATTAACCTTCATAACAATTCGTGGTTTGATGCATTGGCAAAACTTTCGAAATATCATTCGGTGATCGGGCAATCGTTCGGGCGTGAGAATGAGTTTCCTGCCTTTTACCTTACCTCCGGATTATACTACTATTTTACAGCACATGCACGCAATAAGATTCCGGTGCTGCGGCTGTTTTTGAGCAATTACACCAGTAAGGATAAGGAAACCGGAATGAAATTCCTTTTAAAGGCAGCTTCTTCAAACGATTTTCTTATCCGTAACGAAGCCACCTATTTTCTAATGAAAATTGCTTTTGAAATTGAAGCCAACCCTTCTGCGGCTTACATTTACTGCAATTCTCTTTTGAGCGCAACTCCCGATAACCTGCTCTATCAATATTACAGGTTTAAAATTTATCTCAGTCAGGGGAAATTGGAGTCTGCAAGAGAACAATATCAGCAGATTTTGAAGACAGCAGGCAGGAATAACGGCATAAACAGCGATGAAAAGAAGTATTTTGCAAAGCTTTGTGATATTGACCTGAAAAAATATCAGGGAAAGACAAAACATTAATCTATTCGTTACCAATTAAATTGCATTGTGGAAACAGACAAATTCTTTCAGTAGAACGAGAAAAAGATGAAATTTATAAAAATACCGATCAATACTTAGTCTTGACTTTTTAAAATAACATATATTTGCTTAACTAAACGATGAGTAACGGCCCGAAAACCTCCGGCATACAGATTTACTAAGATTTTAACTGAAATTATTTTCAAACCGATTTTAAATATAATTGTTAATTCACCTTAAACCAAAGTTCAACTTAAATCTTTCAAACATGAAAAAAGTCGTAATTACTCTTTTTGCAGCCTTTATGGCATTAAGCCTTTCTGCTCAGGATAACCTGCTGACCAAAGGGGAAAAAGTCCTAAATCTGGGTATCGGATTGGGAAGCACACTTTATACTGGTAGTGGTTATACTTCGACCATTCCTCCACTTTCTGCATCATTTGAGGTTGGAGTTAAAGATGATGTTCTGGATGTTGGATCAATTGGCGTTGGCGGATACCTCGGATATGCTTCAAGCAAATGGGAATATTCATATTTTGGCGGAACCTGGGGTTATAAATACACCAACTTCATTTTGGGAGCACGTGGTTCATTCCATTATCCGCTCATTGAAAAGCTCGATACTTATACTGGTTTGATGATTGGTTTTAATGTTGTTTCAGCAAAAGATATAGGTACAGTTGACCCGTTGTATAATTATAATACTTCCAGCAGTGGACTTATCTGGTCATGGTATGCCGGTGGCCGTTACTATTTCACCGACAATTTTGCTGCTATGGCTGAAATCGGATACGGTATTGCATGGCTCAATATAGGTGTTGCCCTGAAACTGTAATCATTTCATTTCTCTTTTATAAAAAGGCGGCCCATGCGGGTGGCCTTTTTTATTGCCTGATATTCGAAATCTATTGAACTTCTAATACTTATCTTTGCTGATCTTCTTACTACTTACAAATTCTTTTATGAAAGTCGGCAACAAGCATTACCGCACCTTATGGATGGAAGGCCAGGAAGTTCATATGATCGATCAGAACCTCCTGCCATTTTCGTTTAAAATAGAATGCTTTCGCACCAGCGAAGAAACCTGCAAGGCCATTGAGCAGATGACGGTTCGCGGAGCAGGAGCCATTGGTGCTGCTGCCGGTTTTGCCATGGCTCAGGCTTTTGCCGAAGGTAAAGACCCTGAAACTGCCCGTGCCCGCATCAGGTCAACCCGCCCTACCGCCCGCGATCTGTTTTTTGCAGTGGACAGCGTTTTTGAAGCCGGAAAAGTTTCGGTAGAGAATGCCATGGATCAGGCTCAAACCCTGGCTAGTGAAAACGAAGCCGCCGCATTAAAAATCGGAATTATCGGTGAAAAACTGATCAGTGACGGAGCACGAATCCTTACCCACTGCAACGCAGGATGGCTGGGGTTTGTGGATTATGGCAGTGCACTTTCGCCGGTTTATCAGGCGCACAGAAATGGAAAGAAAATACATGTTTATGCTGATGAAACCCGCCCGCGAAGTCAGGGTGCAAGGCTGACAGCCTGGGAACTCAGCAATGAAGGCATTGCACACACCATAGTTCCCGACAATGCCGGGGCTTATCTTATGTCGAAAGGCATGATAGACCTGATTATTGTCGGAGCTGACCGCGTAGCAGCAAACGGGGACGTGGCCAATAAAATAGGTACTTTTGAGAAAGCAATTTTAGCAAAGCACTTTGGCGTTCCTTTTTATGTAGCGGCGCCGCTTTCCACTTATGATCTTTCAACCCCAACTGGCGAAGGCATTGAAATTGAACAGCGCAGTACCGATGAGATTCACTACCAGACCGGCCCCGACTTGAAGGGGCAAATGCATACCATCAGAGTAACAAACCCGGGATCAGATGCCATTAATCCGGCATTTGATGTAACACCGGCGGAGTTTATTACCGGGATAATTACTGAGAAGGGGATATTCAAACCTTCAGAGCTGATTTTCAGTGATCAGATAAAGATCATATAAACTGATTTAAACCATCAGAATGCCAGATTTATGTATTGACTTTTTAATAATACCTGATACTACTTAAAAAACCTTGACTTTTGCTTGCAATTATGGACTAATTGGGTATTTTTGACCCTTGAAATTTCAATGTTTTTCATCACCGTCTCTTAGAAATGATTTGAGAATAATTCTAATTTGATTTTGTTATTAAGGCGAATAGTTTAGAATAAATCGCATAATTTCTGACGGTATTATTGAAATTTGATGAAAGGATGCAGAAAAAAATAAGAGAACAAAAAAGTTCAACCAATATTAACTTTTACAAAATAAACCACTAAAACCAAATTTCATCCTTATGAAAACGATCCTTCTGATTTCAACATTCCTTTTTTCAGTTCTAATCACAAATGCACAATGGCAAAAAGGCACAATCAGTTATGCCAATGGGAATATAAAGGAAGGCTATATCAAGGCTTTCGGCAAGACTAGTCAAAAAAATATTGAGTATAAGAAAACTCTGAACTCCAGGAAGGAAATTATAAAGAGCAAAGACTTATTAGAAATTGTTTATTTCGTTGACGGAAAACAAGTGATATCCAGAAATTTACATTACACAAAATATGATAAAAAAGGAAAGATCGCTTTTACTGATAAAAATGCAAACTGGTTTGGAGTTATTTACAGAGGCGATTTCGATATATTGGCTGTACAGGTAACTCATGGAGGAACTGCGGATTACTATTTTATTAACTGGCCAGGCGAAAAAACTGCTGCAGAAATTTTCGTAAAAAATGCCGGTATGTCAATAGTTGTCGGAGGTAAAAAATATCTGGAAAGGAACATCAAGCCAGCTTTTAAAGGCAGATGCGATAAAATGATAGAAGATGTTGAAAACGAAAAGTTTAAACCAAAGGATATTAGAGATGTTATAAATTATTATGAGGAAAATTGTTCCAGAACCGAAGAATGAAGACATGGTTCATTCCGCGATGTTGTTGATGGAAAAGTATAAATAAGCAGAATAATCTACACAAAAAGAAAGGGCTGAAGTAAGATTAAAGAACTTATTTATCAACGGGAATGTAGCGGAGAATGGCATCATTAAACCTTGATTTTCAGTCGTGATACTCCTCGCTTCTTACTATTTTTTGCATATTTGTTTAATAAAACTCAAGTCTCAGAAAATGCCACGCGAAACACTGATAAAAAAAACCATCAAAACATTATCGAAACTTCCCCCGGATAAAGTCAGAGAGGTCTCTGATTTTGCAGAATTCGTTTTCAAGAAATACGAAGATGAAATCTTGCTGAAAGGGATGGAAAAGCTGGCTTCAGATTCAAAGGTATTTTACTTTCTGAATGATGAGGAGGATTTGTACACTGTTGAAGATCTAAAAGAAAAATACCAATGATCAAAGGCGACATTGTTCTTTTTCTTTAAAGATATTAAGTCTGAGGTCAGATGTCAGAGGTCAGAGGTCAGTGTCAGATGTCGGATGTCAGAGGTCAGATGTCGGAAGTCGGATGTCTGAGGTCAGAGGTCAGAAGATGCTTGTCTTGGGTTTCGGTGGACACAGAAGAGCATGCGAAACCCAATCCCGGCATTCGGAACCAGAATCCTCGTCACCTCGCCTATCTTCACTCCCCTTGTCTCCCCGTCTCCCGGTCACCTTGTCAAGTAACGTCCCTCGTCCCTCAGAAACCGTCCCTCGTCCCCAAATCAAAAATCTAAAATCCCCAATCCGCAATGAAAACCTGCACCTGGCCGGGCAATGACCCGCTGATGATTGAGTATCACGACACCGAATGGGGTGTTCCTGTTCATGATGATCGTAAACTATTTGAATTCCTTGTGCTTGATGCGTTTCAGGCCGGGCTGAGCTGGAAAACAATTCTTCATCGCCGGGAAGGCTTTCGAAAGGCTTTTGAGAATTTTGATGCAGACAAAATTGCGTTGTATGGAGAAGAAGAATACAACCGTTTGCTCAATGATTCCGGAATCATCCGAAACAAAGCAAAAATCAGGGGAACCATAAAAAATGCCAGAGCATTTCTGAAAGTGCAGGAAGTGTTCGGTTCATTTGATGCTTATATCTGGCAATTTACCGGTGGAAAAACGCTGGTTAATCACTGGACAGAATCCAATCAAATCCCAGCCACCAGCCCTGAATCAGATGCCATGTCCAAAGACATGAAAAAGCGCGGATTTGCTTTTTGCGGAAGCACAATATGCTATGCGTTTATGCAGGCGGCCGGGATGGTGGATGATCACCTGGAGGGGTGTTTTGGAAAAAGAGGCTAAATAGCATTTCTACTTTTATACCTAAATGCCACTTAAATTACATGAGGAAATTTAAATGTTTGATTATTATGCAAAAGTATGTAAAAGATTTATTTATATGAAATAGGTTTGGATGCCGGAAGTCGGAGGTCAGAGGTCGGAGGTCAGAGGTCAGATGTCGGAGGTCAGATGTCGGAGGTCAGAGGTCAGATTTCGGATTTCAGATGTCGGAGGTCGGATGTCAGATGTCGGATGTCAGAGGTCAGAGGTCAGATGTCGGAGGTCGGATGTCAGAGGTCAGAGGTCAGATGTCGGATTTCGGATTTCAGATTTCGGATGTCAGCTGAAGGATTGGAAATTAGAAATTGGAAATTAGATTTCGGATTTCGGATGTCAGATGAAGGATTTGGAATTTAGAATTTAGAAATTACGCGAAATGTGTAATCCATTACATTTTTTATGTGTATTTAATGTAATCCATTACACAAATTGGGAAAATTGTCTCTATATATTGCAACTGAAATCCAAAATCTGAAATCCGAAATCCGAAATTATAGCTTCCTCCTCCATTTTATCACCTACCTTTGCCGCATGCAAACACCTGTTAGACGCCCGATTACCGATTGGCTTCCCGTTACCCGCGAAGAGCTTGACCGCCGTGGCTGGGATGAGGTGGATGTCATTATCGTTTCGGGTGATGCTTATGTCGATCATCCTTCGTTCGGACATGCTGTGATGGGTCGCCTGGTTGAACGTGAAGGATACAGGGTGGCCATTCTGCCACAGCCCAACTGGCGTGACGATCTCCGTGATTTTAAAAAGCTGGGTAAACCCCGGTTGTTTTTTGGTGTCACCGCAGGATGCATGGATTCCATGGTAAATCATTACACCGCCAATAAGCGTTTGCGCTCCGACGATGCCTATACCGCAGGCGGAGTTTCTGGGTTTAGACCCGATTATGCCACAGTAATTTACACCGGAATCCTTAAGAAACTGTTTCCCGATGTGCCGGTAATCCTTGGCGGGATTGAAGCTTCGATGCGACGCCTTACCCACTACGATTACTGGAGCGACAGCCTCAAGCCCGATATTCTCACCTGGAGCGGCGCCGATATGCTGGTTTTCGGGATGGGGGAGAAGGGGATTGTTGCTTTGCTTCACCGGCTTTCGAATGGCGAAAATATAAGCAGTATCCGCGATGTGGAGCAGACTGCCTTTCGCATAACTTCTGCTGATACACTTCCTGATTTGCCGGGCATGGAAACCCTTGAACTTCCATCGCATATTGAATGCCTGTCCGATAAAAAGGCTTTCGCCAGACATTTTCGTATTTTTGAGGAAGAATCAAATCGCTGGCAGGGCGCACGGCTGTTGGAAAGGAACGGAGATTTCACCATTGTGGTCAATCCGCCGAATCCACCCATGAAAGAAGCTGAGATTGATGCCGCCTTCGACCTTCCATACACCCGCGAGCCTCACCCAAGGTACAACAAACGCGGTGCAATTTCTGCTTTCGACATGATCCGTAATTCCATCAATATGCATAGGGGATGCTTTGGTGGGTGCGCTTTTTGCGCCATTTCGGCACATCAGGGTAAGTTTGTGGTGAGCCGTTCCGAAAAATCCATCCTTAAAGAAGTGGAACAGGTGGCTGCAGCAGCTGACTTCAAAGGACATATTACCGACATGGGCGGACCATCAGCAAATATGTACAGGATGCAAGGCATTGATACCGACAAATGCAAAAAGTGCAAACGTGCTTCCTGTATTTTTCCAGGCATCTGCCGCAACCTCAATACAGATCATCGCCCGATGACTGCCCTTTACAATAAGGCATTGCGGATACCACACATAAAACGCATCACCATTGGAAGCGGAATCCGCTACGATATGCTGGTGGGACGGTCAGCAGCCGAAAGCAAAGCCAATGGATTGAACGAATATCTGGAACAGGTAATCACAAAACATGTTTCGGGCCGGCTGAAAGTTGCGCCGGAACACAGTTCGGAACAGGTGCTGCAGATTATGCGAAAACCGCACTACCGCACTTTTACTGAATTTCAGAAGCGGTTCACCGAAATTAACCAAAAGCATGGGTTACGCCAGCAACTCATTCCCTATTTTATCTCCAGCCATCCCGGCAGCCGCCCCGAAGATATGGCTGAACTGGCATGTGATACCATGCAACAGGGTTTCCGCCTTGAGCAGGTGCAGGATTTTACTCCAACCCCTATGACTCTGGCCACTGCCATTTATTATACAGGTATTGATCCTTACACGCAAAAGCCTGTGTTTGTGGCCAAAGCAAAGGAAGACAAAATTAATCAGCAAAGGTTTTTCTTCTGGTACAAACCTGAGAATAAAAGGTGGCTTTATGAAACACTTCACCGATTAGGCCGAAATGATCTGCTTGAGAAATTTGGCAGAAGGAAATAGATCAGATTCATAAGCAACCTTTCCGGGCAAAATAATTCATGGTTGTCCACGGAAAAGTATGAGATTCTTCGCTAACGCTACCAATGACAGATTGTTCGTCTGATCCTTCGACTCCGCTCAGGAGGACATCGTATAGAATTGATAATTAGTGCATTAAGATGATGCAGTGTACACTATTAACGAATGTCACACTGAGCGGAGTCGAAGTGTTTAAATGCTTGATTTACCTGTCATCTCCGCATTATGCTCATTTTTTTTGAGTTACTACTCAGAATGACTGTAGTTTACGTATGTTCAAGTGGGGAGGGGCTTGGTGGCGGCGAAGCCGCCACC
>Ga0351880_1110_pt1 | contig 21094 bp, 19 predicted proteins | sample BONcelFGM3001E13_FD_206766 | JGI IMG/M metagenome (GOLD analysis project Ga0351880, IMG submission 206766) | Enriched cells from coal bed in the Powder River Basin, Montana, United States - BONCAT cells FGM rep3 HSBNCT.FGM.300.1.E13 ...
GTTTACCCAGCTTGGCATCCATACACACGGCGGATTCGCCGAGTATGTGAAGGCGCCCTGGAAGAACTGTTATCAGATTCCCGATGAACTGGATGATTTTACAGCGGCGTTTATTGAACCGCTGACCACGGTCATTCACGCTGCACAGCGCATGGACGCCGTGATAGGCGGATCTGTTGCGGTTATCGGATGCGGCCTTGGCATACTGCATGGCGCGATGGCTAAAGCAAGAGCATGTGCTCCCGTCATCGTGATCGGTGACCATAAAGCAAGGCTTGAGACCGCGAAAAAGATGGGCGCCGATATCACCATCAATGTGAATGAAGTTGACGATGTGGTTGCTGAAGTGAAAAAGATCACCGGCGGCATCGGCGTTGACTACGTACTTGAAGCAGTCGGAACCACCGGTACTTACGAGCAGGCGTTCAAGATGCTGCGCCGCGGCGGGAAGGTAGAGGCTTTTGGCATTGTGGCGCAAGGGCAGACAGCCGCGCTTGAACCGTATGAATTTGTGCTCGGTGAAAAGAAAGTCAGCGGCTCCTGCGCTGGCATCGGCAACAACTGGGGTGATGCGATCACACTGTTAAAATACGGTATCATTGATCCGCGGCCGATGTTTTCTATGGCGGTGCCGCTTGCTGAACTGAAAACAGCCATGGAGGAAATCAGGGAAAAGGACAATCTCGTGAAAGTGTTTGTATGCCCTGAGCTTACGGAACGAAAGTATTTTTGATTGAGAGGAAAAGGGGCTGCTCCTGATTGGAGCAGCCCTTCATTTTGTATGATTATTACTGTCACCTTAAATCCCGCCATGGACAGGCTTTTGTTCGTAGACGGATTCAGATTTGATGTCGCAAACAGGATATACCGCAGAGAAAACTGTGTGGGAGGCAAAGGTACACACGTGTCTGCAAATCTTGTGTGTCTCGGCGAAAAAAGCATCGCGACAGGGATCGCCATGGGGGAAACCGGCCGCCAAATCATCGAAAGCTTAGAGGCGCTGGGCGTTGCATGCGATTTTATTTATTCAACTGCCGGTGATTCGCGGACAAACTATATACTGCTGTACGGGAAATCAAGCACATTGATCTGTGAGAAAGGCCCGGACGTTCCCAAGGATGTGCTGGACGCCTTTGCGGTGCATTATGAGCAGCTCTGCAAAAAAGCAGGCTATGTCATCATATCCGGAGATGCCTCGAATTTTGCATACGGTGCGGGAGCCTCTCTGCAGGATAAGCTGTTTGAAACAGCGCAGTTAAAAGGCGCGCGGATCATTTTTGACAGCGCAGGCGCTTCGCTCAGATCGGCCTTGAAACACAGACCGTATATCATCAAGCCCAATGCGGAAGAACTGGCCGAACTGACAAACATGCCGGTGGCGACCGATCAGGATATTTTGTGTGCGATTAAAAGCCTTGCCCCACATGATATCCATATCATCGCGGTATCGATGGGCAGCCGCGGCAGCATCGTTAAGATCGGCAGCAGGGTTTTCCGTGCAGGTATTGCAAAAGTGGAAGCACAAAACACGGTGGGCTGCGGAGACGCTTATTTGAGCGGTCTGGTGTATGCCATAAAAAACACATACACTCCGCAGCGTGCGCTTGCGCTTGCAGCTGCCTGCGGCGGCGCGGCGGCGCTGAATCCGCTGTCTGTAGGATTTGATAAAGACAAAGCTTTTGCGCTTTGTGAAAATATAAGCATTGAAGAGATTGGAGAAGTAACATGAAATACTTAGAAGAACGCAGCAAACTGCTGCAGATGGCCACTGATCTTTGGGAGCGCAAACTGACAAACGCAGCAGGAGGGAACCTCGCCATGCGCGTCGATGATAACCGCATATTGCTTTCGCCGTCCATGATGAGCGAACTCAAGCATTGCCGTATTGACATAGAAGAACCTTTACTGATTGACTACGACTGCAACATCCTTGAGGGTACGGGCTCTCTTTCGCGTGAAGGAAAAATGCATGCGCTGATTTTGAAAAATATACCCGAAGTTGGCGGTGTGATCCATGCGCATCCATTTTATACAATGGTCTATGTGGCGGCATGCAAACCCATTCCCCAGGTGACCGAAGCGACAATGAAAATGGGTGAAACGGGGCTTATCCATCAGGCTAAAGCCTACAGCATGGAGCTTGCGGAAAACGCCTATAAATACTTCCTGCCTAAGAGGGAGCAGCTCAAAATAACTGGGCTTTGCGGTATCCTGCCGTATCATGGGACAGTGGCCGTCGGTAAACACATAGAGCAGGCATTTTCCGTTGTGGAACGCGTGGAAGCGGATGCCATATGTAATCTATTAGGAAAGTTGATTTAGATGAAATGAGCGCCAAAAACGTGATCGTCTGTGACATCGGGGCATCCAGCGCAAGAGTTTTTAATGCGGCGTATGACGGCAGCAAACTCTCGCTCGGTACCATCCACAGATTTACGAATAAGCCTATTTGCGTCGGACAAAGCCTTTACTGGGATATTTTTGCGCTCTATGAGGGCATGAAGAAAGGCATCGCTGAGGTTGGGAACCAAGCCGTATCCATCGGCATCGACGCGATGAGCAATGACTATCTGCTCATTGACAAAACGGGCGCAATCATCGAGCCGCCGCACACATACAGGGATGCGCGTACTGTGGGCATGCTCGAGGAGATGGACAAACTCATCACAAAAGAAGAATTGTATTACCGTACCGGCTTGCAGTTTAACCGTATGAATTCTCTTTATCAGTGGCTGTCTGTCGCCAAATCGCGGCCGCAAATACTGGAAGCTGCTGACAGCCTTCTGTTTTTACCGGATGCGCTCGTGTATTTTCTGAGCGGCGAGAAGCATACGGAGTATACATTGGCCAGCGTTTCGCAGGCCTATTCACCGGCCAAAAACAGCTGGGATACCGGCCTTTTGGAAAAAATCAAATTTCCGACTCGGCTTCTTAAAAACATCATCCCGCCGGCAACAAAAGCCGGAAACCTTTCATTGAGTGTATGTGGCGAGCTCTCTGTGAAAAAGCTGCCGGTGATTGCCGTTGGCGAACATGACACGGCATCTGCTGTTGCAGCTGTGCCCAGCCTTGCGCCGCGCTTTGCCTATATCAGCAGCGGCACGTGGTCGATCGTCGGCACAGAGACTAAGGCCCCTTTGATCAACGAAAGAAGCTGCCGTCACGGGCTTGCCAATGAGGGCGGCGTGGGCGGACGTATCCGGCTTTTGAAAAACGTGATGGGGCTTTGGATACTGCAGGAGTGCCGGCGTTACTGGCAGGAACGCGGAAAAGACTACAGTTTTGAAGATCTTGCCCGTATGGCTGAAAAATCAAAATGGAGCCAAGGGTTATTTGACCCCGACGATGAACTTTTCTATAAGCCCGGCCCGATGCCGGAGCTAATAAGCGCATATTTTGGGGCGTGCGGCGAGCCGGCGCCGCAACAAACCGGCGATATTGTCCGGTGCGTGCTGCTGAGCCTTGCGTGTAAATACAGATATGTACTCGAATGCTTGGAATTCGCCTGCGGCTATAAGCTGCCTGTCGTACATATCGTCGGCGGCGGTTCAGCCAACGCGCCTCTGAACCAATTCACCGCCAATATCACGGGAAAGACAGTCTTCGCAGGGCCTTTGGAAGCGACGGCACTCGGCAACGCGATGGTCCAGTTTATCGCAATGGGGGATTTTGCGTCTCTGGGCGAAGCCCGAAACGCTGTGATCAAATCAGTGGATTTACAGGAATTTGCGCCTGATAATAAGCCTCAATGGCAGGAGTTGTACGAGAGGTTCAGGGCAAAGACTGATTTGCTGCCCGTCTGAATACAAGCAAAGGCTGGGCGTCTTAGAAAAAGCGCCCTAGCAGTTTCCAAGATCAGTTAATATATGCTTAATGCCTTTCCCCTGGAGGCTGTTTGTAAACGCTTCTTCCCATTTGTCCAAAGGATAGCAATCGATCAGCACATCCGTTCTGATCGCACCCAAAGACAAAAGAGCCAACGCCTTTTCCCACCATACCCATTTTTGTGCGAACGAGCCGTGAATCGTGATTTCTTTGAGTATCACCGTATTGAGGTCAAAGCGGATATTGTTTTCTGTCAACCCGATCTGGACATGTGTACCGCCTTTTTTAATAGCCTGAAGACATAAATGTACTGCCGCTTCGTGCCCTGAACATTCAAAAGTATGGGCAAACCCCAAGCCATTGCAAAAAGCCAGCATATCATCAAGGATCTGCGTATCATCGGCATAGAATATCTGATCGGCACCCAGCGATTCTGCGATCAACAAACGCTCTTCATCTTTGCGGGTGCCCACGACGGCGCATAGACACCCTGCGGATTTTACAAGCTGCAGGCAAAGCAGGCCTATGGGGCCAGGGCCAGTAATCAAGACACGGTCACCCGGTACCAAATGTGTGCTCTCGAATACTGCCTGACAGCAACAGGCCAAAGGCTCGGTGATAACAGCCTCTTTCAACCCCACGTCATCGGGAAGGATATGTATGTTCTTTTCGGGGACGACCACATATTCTGCAAAAGCGCCGTTGGCGAGGCTGCCTATGGATTTTCTCCCAAGGCACAGATTATACCTTCCTGTCCTGCAATAGTGGCAGCTGCCGCAAGTGAAGTAATACGTTTCGCTGGCTACCCTTTTTCCTGCCAGTTCGCGGCTTGCGTTGCGGCCGATAAGATCAACGACACCGCTCAGCTCATGCCCCAAAACGACGGGCGGAGCAAAGTTGTATCCGGCACCGTTGTAAATATGCAGATCCGTACCGCAGATGCCTGCATATTCAACTTTTATTCTGACTTCGCATTCGCCGGGCATCGGCTCTTTGATTTCCTCAAGCCTCAATTTGCCGTATCCGTCTTCATATTTGACCAGTGCTCTCAAATCAGGGGCTCCTTGCTTTTTGATAGATTTCTGAATAGCGATCAATCTTCACCAATGCAAAAACCGACTGAGCTTGGTGTATTGATTGATTTATTATACCTAATCGGCAAAATCGGTGTCAAGAAATACACTTTGGCGATCTGCTCAAGAAAAAGAGATCAGACGAAGACAGAACCGTTAAGCTGCAGTATAACAACAAAAGAGAGTTTTGGTCTTTGTTGAAAGGCGCCGCTTGTTGGTGTATACTTGGTAAATAAAAATGTCAGTTTAAGTTTTGATCATATAAACGGAGGAAGGCATGGCAAAAAAAATAGGAATACTCACCAGCGGAGGAGACTGCCCGGGGCTGAATGCTGCTATCAGAGGTGTTGCTAAGGCGTCATACCATATGTTTGATGATGCGCAAATCATCGGGATCATGGATGGCTTCGGCGGGCTGATAGACGGGGACTTCCGTATCATGGAAAAGCATGAGTTCTCAGGAATTCTCACGCTTGGCGGCACCATCTTAAGGACTTCCCGCGGTCACGGCCCGAACATAGGTCAGAAGACGGGCAGGTTTCTTGATGTTTTTAAGACGATGTCCCGAAATTATGAAAAAATGGGGCTGGACTGCCTTGTGATGCTCGGCGGAGACGGCACGCATGCGATGGCGGGAGATCTGGCCAATTATGGGCTCAATACCGTCAGCCTTCCCAAAACGATAGACAATGATATATGGGGAACGGATGTCACCTTCGGGTTCCAAAGCGCCGTTGATATAGCCACCGATGTGATTGATAAGGTACACACGACGGCTCACTCGCATTCCCGCGTGATGATCGTGGAACTGATGGGGAATACGTCCGGCTGGCTGACGCTCAGTGCCGGGATAGCGGGCGGAGCGGATGTGATACTGCTGCCTGAGATACCGTACTCCATTGCGGCGGTCGCTGATGTCATCAACGCGCGGTATGAGAACGGAAAACATTTTTCCATAATTGCGGTGGCAGAAGGCGCGCGCAGTGTGACAGATGAGCAGGATCAGGATCTGAAAGGCAAGCATTATTCTATCGGCTACAAACTGGCTGATGAACTCACGCAGGTGATCGATATCGACACCCGCGTTGTCGTACCTGGGCATTACCAGCGCGGCGGCGCGCCATGCCCTTACGATCGGGTTTTGGCAACGCAGATGGGTGTTTATGCGGCGCAGCTTATCGCGGAGCGCAGGTTTGGCCAAACGGTGGCTGTCAAAGGCGGTGTGGTGACATCCAACGATGTCAATGATGTGGCCGGGAAAACCAAAACGATACCTCTCGATGCTGAATTGCTGTGTGTGGGGCGTAAAATCGGACTGAGCTACGGCGAGGCATAAAGACCTGGCTTAAATGATGGAGAAACGTGCATGAAAAACATAAAGACAGTATTACTTGCCGCGGGAAAAGGCACGCGGATGAAATCTGACATACCAAAAGTGCTGCATCAGGCCGCGGGAAAAGCCCTGGGTGAATGGGTCGCTGAAGCCGCATTGCAGGCCGCCGGCGCAAGGCCGGTGCTTGTCGTCGGCGCGGGTGCAGACGCTGTGCGCAAACATTTTGGGGACAGCGTGGATTATGCCGTCCAGGAACCCCAATTGGGCTCAGGCCATGCAGTGATGGCTGCGCGCGAGTATCTGCGCGGCGATGGATACGCACTTATCGTAGCGGGGGACATGCCGCTGCTGCGCGCTCAGACGCTCAAAAGGCTGGTGAAAAAAGCGATAGGCGAAAAGCTTGGTGCTTGTCTTTTATCGGCAACCGTGGACGATGCGTCCGGTTATGGGCGCATCATACGCAGCGGCGGGAATGTGGTGCGTATTGTCGAGCACCGTGATGCCACGGAGCAGCAGAAATCCATACGTGAGATCAATCTTTCGGTATATTGTTTTTTCATCCCTTTACTTATGGAAGCTTTAAGCAGTTTGCAGCCTGCAAATGCGCAAGGTGAATATTATCTGACTGACTGCGTAGAATACCTTGCTTTAAAAGGTCACCGTGTTGAAACGATGACTTGTGATGACAGATCAGAAGGCCTTGGCGTTAACGACAAAGCGCAGCTTGCCGCCGCGGCAAAACTGTTAAGGCAGCGTATCAACACCGCGTTGATGGAAGGCGGTGTGACGATGGCCGATCCGGATAACGTGTATATCGATGCATTGGTGACTATCGAGCCGGATGCTGTGGTGTACCCGGGCGTGACGCTGGAGGGCAGGACGCATATCGGAGCGCGAACGGTGCTTTACCCTGGAAGCCGCATCACGGACAGCAGGATCGGACAGGATTCGATCGTGCAGAACTCCGTGATCCTTGCATCAAGTGTCGGCAACAATTCCACCATCGGGCCCTATGCGTATTTAAGGCCGAACAGCATAATCGGCAACGGATGCCGTGTGGGCGATTTCGTGGAAGTCAAGAATGCACATATCAAAGACGGCGCGAAGGTTTCGCATCTCTCATACATCGGCGACGGTGAAATAGGTGAGAAAGCGAATATCGGCTGCGGTGTTGTCTTTGTGAATTACGACGGGATCAGGAAGAATAAAACGGTCGTTGGCGAAAACGCTTTTGTGGGCTGTAACGCCAATCTGATCGCGCCTGTCACCATCGGCGACGGGGCGTATATTGCGGCCGGAACGACTGTGACAAACAATGTTGAGCCTGACAGCCTGTGCATCGGTCGCAGCCGCCAAAAGATCATCCCGGGATGGGCAAAAAGACGAAGAAAAGAGACAGACTAACCATTGATAGAGCACAATACAAAAAGACCGTCACTGATAACAGTCACGGTCTTATCTTTATTGCGTCTTATCGCTTTGTCAAAATATTTTCGATCTCCTTGATGTCTGCCCTGTTTTGTTCTGAAAGGCCCATGGCCTCTAATTCTTCCCATTCGACCAAAGACCATGTATCACCGTAGAAGTAACTTGACATGCACAGATACAACTCCCAATCGTATCCGGCAATAAAGGCAACTCTTGAAAACTGATTGTATCTTGTGGCCGCGCCAGAGTACAGTTTAAAAGTGACTGTGCCTGTTTTGCCGGGCTTGATTTCCTGATATCCCTTCTTTCTCAAGCTGCTGCTTGAAAAATCAAGAAGCCTGTTGTATTCATCGCTCGTGTCGTCGATCAATAATGCATAATCGCAAACAAACAAGGATTGTGTCCCGTTATTCTTGATTTTATATGAGACAGTTTTCACATTTGTTTTTGGAACAGATGGCATTTTCGACTTGAAGCTTGGCGCTAAAAAGTCTCTTGGGGTTCCGCTGACGGCCGGAGAAAAATCACTGTATACACATTGTCCCAGAGCCGACGAGTAGTAGTAGGATCTGACTGCATAATAATAGGTATTCCCGAGTGTTTCAAGTCTATGATCGATAAATGCGTTCTTCTTGTCTTGATATATTTCATTGCCAAGGAATTCAAAAGGCCCGAGGGGAGAAGATGAATAAAACACATCATAACCGGAAGCGCCTTTGGCCTTTTTCCATGTCAGTGTGACCGTATAAGGGTAGCTTATTGTTTTGGGTGTCACGGGCGTATTTGGCGGTGCCAAAGCAGCAGCTACAGCTGAATACAAACTCGGCGCTTTGGCGGTATCCACACGCGAAACCCTGACTTTGTAATAATAGCTCATACCGGGTGTCAAACCGGTGTTGGTAAAAGCCGGATCGGAAACTTCTTTGATCTTTTTGAATTTGCCGTTTGGCTTTGTTGCCCTGTATATTTCATACTTAGTTGCACCGGGTGATGCATCCCAGCGCAATTCTATGCCTTTAGGCCCTGTATTTGCCGACAAGTTTTGAGGCGCATCAGGCAGAGGTCTTGCAGATTTATACGCACTCAAAGCGCCGTAAGTGGTAACCGAACCCGCCGTGCAAAGGACACGGACTTTATAGAAATACGTTTTTCCGGAAGTAACCTGATTGACAAATTGCGTTGCATTGGTTGTGCCGACTTTTGCATACTTGCCGCCCTTGGATGTTGCCCGGAAAATTTCATATTCACTGGCGCCGTTAACACCGTTCCAGTTCACGGTCACTTCGTTGTATGAGGTTGCGCTGGCTGTAATAACAGGCACTTCAATCTTGGAGAACATAGCAACAAGTGCGGTATCACCAGTTAAACTGAAAGTATAGACGGCTGATACGGAAACGGATTCGCCGTTTTTCAGCCACTCAGCAAGCCTATAGCCCGCTTTTGGAGCTGCTGTAACCGTCACCTCAGTTCCCTCTTCGAATGTGCCGCCGCCATTGACTGTTCCGTGTTTTGGGTTGCTTGTTTGCACGGTCACGCTATACGCTGCAAACGGAACCAAAACGGCCTGCTCAGTTGCAGCCAGGCTGGCTTTTGCATCTAATATCGCATTGACAGCATCATCAATTTGCTGCGCGGTCAAACCTTCTGCAGCCTCGGCTTCGATAGCCAGATGAACAGCTTCAATATAGACAGCCCAGGTCTCCGGAGTATAATCGGGTTGGTTTAGCACATAGACGGTGCGCTCTCCATCACTGAACTCTGCATCGATGGCGGCTGTCAAATCGCTTGGTTCTGCAGCCATTGCTGCAAACGAAAAAATGCTTAAAAAGAGGCATGCAGCTATTAAAAACGCGGTCAATCTCGCGATAGACAAGTGGGCTTTCTTTTTTCTTTCTGTCATAGGGGCAACTCCTTAAAATATATATTTTTATATGAAAAACCCATAAATGGGCAAAACAACAAATTAAAGTAATAAATATATAAATTAAATATAAAGTATAAAAAACAAAATGTCCAGAAAATTATGACAAAAACAAATAAAAGCAAGTGGGGTATAAAAAAGCCTTCAATAAAGATAGCGCAGCTTCTTGTTGATCACATACGTGCGGCCGGCAGGCAGATCAATAGGTTTTTAATTCAAGATATGAATCCAGCACATGGGCGCTTGTAAATGCTTTCTGGATCATGCTTTGGTGAATGGGGCAGGGTTTCCTCGTTGAGTGTCCATAGCTTTTATAAAAGTGTATGCAAAAATGGCCGTTCATGCCGTTTGTCTTTGTGTAGTTGGTGTCGTGGGGCATACAGTACATGGATGCGGCAAAATAGCGGTCACCGATCTTGACCCATATCGCGCGTCTGTCGTGCGACCATGTGCCGCCGTTGATCTGCTTCATGGTGGCCGTGTCTTGTTTGGTCAACGGTTCGCAGTCGGCATGGTTTGTGCCCATGAGCCGCCATATGTCAAATGAGAGGCCGGTATCCACATCTATGACAACGGCTTTTTGGCCTCGGGGAAAGATTTTGCTGCCGCCGGCAAACCAGTCGATCAGCTCGACCTTGCCGTTTACCGCGTTGCTGATGATCGGCCCGTCCGTGGTGCCGCAAAAAACGGGCGTATATTTGCCGTAAACACGTTCTTCGTTCCAGACAAAATAGGCCCTGACCCTATAGTAGTATGTTTTGTTTTCTGCAAGCCCTGTGTGCAGATAGTTAAGACCGGCCGTATCGGCGATCACGCTGTAGCTGCTCAAGGGCGTGTCTGCGCTTTCTATCTCGTAACCGGCCGCGCCCTTAGCGGCGCCCCAGGAGAGCGTGAGCAGCGTACTGCCTTTTACAGCCTTGGGCTTTGCCGGTGCGGCTGGCGGCATCTTGGCGGTGACAGCATACGAAAAATCACCGGCATTTTTAGCTGATCCGGTACGCGATACCCTGACTTTATAAAAATACTGTGTGCCGGCTTTAAGACCGGTGTTGGTAAATGAAAGCGTGCTCACTTCCCTGACTTTGCGGTATTTTCCGTTCGCGCTCGTCCCTCTGTATATCTCATAACGGGATGCGCCGGGCACGGCATCCCAGCTGATCATGATGCCGCCCGCGGGGGTTTGCGCAGTCACGTTGGCAGGCGTCGGCGGTTTTGGCCTTGCAGCTTTGACACCGCAGAAATGGCCGCTGACCTTCTCTTCGCCCTGGGTATAATAAGCTCTTATTTTGTAATAATAGATTTTTCCTGCGGACAGCCCGGTATGTACAAAAGCCGTGCTGCCGGTATCGGCGATCTGTGTATAAGCGCCAGCTTTTGTATCAGACACATACACCTCATAGCCGGACGCGCCCGGAGCAGGAGACCATGAAAGCGAGAGCTGCTCAGGCCAACGCCTGAAATTGAGTTTTTTTGGAGGAGCCGGGGGCGTTTTTGCCGAGACGGCAGCGGTATAATCACCCGATATCTTGACCGAACCCATGCGTGATACCCTGACTTTATAGTAATACTGCGTATTTGCTTTGAGGCGGCCGGCCGTATAGGAAAGGGAAGCCACTTCCCTTAATTTTTTGTATTTTCCGGCGGCGCTGGCCGATTGATATATTTCATAATGTGTCGCGCCGGGCGCTGCGTTCCAGAAAAGCCTCATGCCGCCGGGGACAGGCACAGACAACAGGCTTTGTTCAAAACTGTAGCTTTCCCGGGTCAAGGCTGGTATAGTCGTCTGCCACTTGGCATACAAAACCATATCACCCGTCACGGAATAAGCATCAAAATCCCATAAAGCCGAGCAGGCCTGATCTGTGAACCATCCTGCAAAGGTTTGCCCGTCTTTGACCGGCGTTTGCGGCACAGCAAGAAAACCGCCGTGCGCGACCAGGGTGTCTGCAAGCGTGCTGCCGCCCTGGCTGTCGAATGTGACCGAATGATGCATCACAACAAGAAGAGAGGCTGCGGCGTTTATGGCACTTGCTTTCGCGGAGACTTCATGGTTTGAAGTTTGGGGCATGGCGTAAGCTTCCGCCAAAGCAGACGAAAAAGTTGCCCAGCTTTGCGGCGTATAGAAACTTTCATTCTTTGCATCGGCATCGGCTATGGCGCTGTCCAAAGCGGCCTGCGCAGTAAAAACTAGCGCTGATTTTGCGCTTTCGATGGCAGCGACGGCTTGTTGCTGCTGCTCTGCCGAAGCGTCTGGCATTTGTTCTGTATATATGGCCTGCGCAATGGCATCGGTATAGACCGCCCACGAATCTGCCGTGTGATCGGACGCGCTTAATATATACTCAGTGCGCAGCGGGTCTGAAAACTCGGCATCAATGGCATCAGCAAGACTTCCGGACGCAGCTTTGGACGAAGCTGCAAAACCTGTGAAAAGAAAACAGGCGCAAAGCAGCCATGCAAAAAATCTTGCGGAAACAGCCTTTTCGCTTCTTGTTGGTGTTGACATCCCGGTACCCCTTGAAAGCTTTAAAATGTAACATTTTGCTGATTTGTGTTAATAATTGCGCAAACTTTACTTAAAATATAATACGAACAGATGGATATGTCCAGAAAAAAATGCATAATTATTGATCATATGATCATAAGCGCGATACGTATAGATCAGATGAAGAAGGCGCCGGACTGATACAAAATTGACAGCGCATACAGCTTAAATTATAATAGAAACAATCATTGTCGGCGTTTTTCTGCCGGCGTTTCGCGGTTTAAAAAAATGAAAAGGGGAATTTGGGCACGAATAAGGATGCAAGAAACCTGATTCTGGTTGTGTTGATACTGGCGGCGGTGTTTGCGGTTGCTGCATGCGGCGCGCCTGAGAGCAGCCCTGCAACAGCGCCTGATGACGGCTCCGGCGCGACTGAGGATTTGCCCGGGATGACGCTTGAGGAACTGAGCGCTTTTAACGGCAAAGACGGGCAACCTGCTTATATCGCCGTTGACGGGATTGTATACGACGTCTCCGCAATACCCCAATGGAGAGACGGCGAACACAACAGCTTTTTCGCAGGGAATGACCTGACCGAAGAGATCAAGACCGTCTCTCCGCACGGCACCTCAAAGCTGACCGGGCTGCCCGTTGTCGGTAAGCTGGTTCCCTGACAGGAGAAAAGCATGTACGCCATACTAGGATGGATATTGGTGGCTGCTGTGATCATCATGGCGGCGCCTTACTGGCTGCGTATTCCGGCGCGGATTTTTGGCATCAAAGGCGCAGGCTATAAGCGGCTGATAAAAATACTGCGCGCCGTGCATAAACCGCTTGGCGCAGCGCTCGTTGTGATCGTGGTCGTGCATGGGTTTTTGGCGTTGGGCGTTTGCCGGCTGCATACGGGCGTGATCGCGGGGGCGTTTTTGATCATCACGGCGGCTTTCGGCGGCGCGTTTTTCATATTCAAGAAAAAGCGGCTGTTTATGCTGCACAGGCTTTCTGCGCTGCTGCTGAGCATCTTCGTGCTCGTGCATTTGATATTCCCCTCCGCCGTATTTTATTTGTTTGGCATTTAAACGGCGCGCCGGTTGATCACAAAAACAAGCCCCGATCAAGGTTTGATTCGGGGCTTTTGCATAGCATGCGCACAAGGCTGTCCATGCACAGCCTGATTATTTTTGATACGGCAGGGAGAATATGGCGGATAATTGCAATAATTTGCCGGGAGTGATATAGTGAGAGTGGACACTTTGTTGATAATTGGGAATCAATGTTTAAAATTGTTTTTGGGGAAAATATGAATAAAATAGTATTGTTGTCTTGTGTAAGCAAAAAAAAGAGTTTTGCTACTAGAGCAGAAGAATTATATGAAAGCTCCTTTTTTAAATATGCTTTGAAATATGCAAAGAAGCAAGAGCCTGATCATATTTTTATTTTATCAGCTCTTCATGGCCTAGTAGAGCTTAATCAAATTCTTGCTCCCTATAATGTTACACTTAATAATATGAGCACCAAAGATAGGAAACAATGGACTAGTCAGGTATTTATTCAGATGCAAAACAAAAAAGTTGATCTTTCGCATGATCATTTTATTATTTTGGCAGGAGAGAAATACAGACAGTATTTGTTACCATTTATGAAGAATTATTCAATTCCAATGCAAGGATTACCCATTGGGAAACAGCTTCAATTTTTAAAAAATGAGGTGCAGGAATGACAAATAAGTGTGAAGAGCTTCATGAGATTTTTAACTCAATGGAAAGATTGTATTTCCCTTATAATCATGTAAAAATTCCTTTAAACGGAATTTATGTTTTGTTTGAAAAAGGTGAAAAAGCTCACGGAGTGGACAGGATAGTTCGTATAGGCACTCATACGGGAACGGATCAGCTTCAGTCAAGGCTGATGCAGCATTTTATTGTTCAGAATAAAGATAGATCTATTTTTAGAAAAAATATCGGAAGAGCCATGCTGAACAGAGATAATGATGATTACTTGGAGATATGGGAGTGGGATTTAACAACCCGAGCAAAGAAAAAAGAGTTATCATCGTTTATTGATATAGAACTCCAGAATAAGATTGAAGATAGGGTCAGTCATAAAATTCAAAAAAATTTTAGTTTTGTAGTTTTTCCTATTGAAAATAAAGAGGAAAGATTAATTTTTGAGTCAAGAATTATTTCCGAAGTATCCAACTGCAAAAAATGTTGTCCAAGCGAACATTGGCTAGGTAAATACTCTCCAAAAAATAAGATTAGAGAAAGCGGATTATGGCTTGTAAATGAGCTGTATAAACAAGGATTCAGTGAAGTTGAGTATGATCGGTTTAAAAAACTGTTTGTAAATGTATTCTAAGATTAGGAGAAAAAATATTCCATCATAAGCATAATACCCTTCTGTCTTGACATGCATGAGTCAAAAAAACCAAAAAAATCGTTTCATCCCCTCTCCTCCGGTCTGTAGTCAAACAAATCGCTCGGGCGGCATTCGAGGATCTCGCACAAAAGCGCAAGGTTTGTGTATTTGATCGACTGTGTTTGATTATTCACCATTCTGTTGAAATTCTGATAGCTCATATTCATCTGTTTATAAAGCCAGTATTTCGAACGGCCTTTTTGCGCCAGGATCTCAAGCACTCTTAACCGGATCATAGACACGCCCCCGATATCTCATGTTTTAATTAGATATTAAGGTATAACTCATCTTGACAGATAGACTATTACGATAGATAATAAAAAAGTCTACCATAGCCCAGTTAGAGCAGCCGCCATTTTGGGAGGCAAAAGCCGTCAGCCGTTTTTAGCGCCAACCTTTCTTTAATGGCATTGTCGGCTGTCAGCTGTCAATTGTCGTTTTATAGCTTATTTTATCTGCAAACGTTTTGCACTATACTATCCATAATTGACAGAATTGAAATTTGCGAGGTTATTCTATGGAAGTTTACAAGGAAATGTACTATACGCTGTTCCACTCTGCCTCAAGGGCTATCGAAGATCTGCAGGAGGCGCAAAAGCAGACCGAAGCGCTGTTCTTAAGCGCCGGGCAGCCCTATCTAAAAGTGCTGGAAGACAAAACAAACAAGGATGATCAGGAGAAAGAATAAAAAGAGCTATTCAGCCCGCCGCCCCGTGCAGCAGCCGCGTATATCGTGCAGGAAGGAAAGCAGCGCGTCAATGGCGTTATCCGGCGCACGGAAGCTGATATACGGCGGGTCGGCATTGCGGAGCCGCACGTTCGGGTGCTTTGCCAGCCGCTTCATCAGCGCTTTTGCGTTGATCTCGCTGTCCTCGCCGTATTTTAACGTGAACATGCGTCCGGTGCGCGTCACTGCGGTCAGCCCCGCGCGCGCCGCATAAGCCTTGATCAGCGCTATGAGTATCAGGTTTTCCACAGGCCGCGGCATTTTTCCGTAGCGGTCTGCGATCTCCGCTTTTAAGTCCTTCGCGCTGCGTGTGCCGCCAATAGCCGCGATGCGCTTGTAGATCTCGATGCGCTGCATGTCATCACTGATGTAGGCAGGCGGCACATGCGCATTGAGCTTGATTTCGACGGCCGTATCAGCAGGCCGCGCGAGCGGCTCTCCTTTGATCTCCGAAACGGCCTCACGCATCATGCGGCAGTACATATCGTAGCCCACGGCGGCCATCTGTCCGGATTGTTCGGGCCCCAAAAGATTGCCCGCGCCGCGTATTTCAAGGTCTCTCATGGCGATTTTGAAGCCCGCCCCCAGCTCGGTGAATTCGGCGATGGTGGCAAGCCGCTTTTCAGCTTCGGGCGTTAAGTGCGCGCCCGGAAGGTAAGTTAAGTAAGCGAATGAACTTAAAGCGCCCCGCCCCACGCGCCCTTTGATCTGGTAAAGCTGAGCCAGCCCGAATTTGTCCGCCTCATAGATGATGACGGTGTTCACGCTCGGGATGTCGATGCCGGACTCGATGATGGTGGTGCACAGCAGCACGTCGTATTTGCCCGATAAAAAATCCTCCATCACGTCTTCCATCTGTATCTCGCCCATCCGGCCGTGCGCCACTGCCGCGCGCGCCTCGGGCACATGGCGCGCAAGCTCGCCTGCCAGCCTGTCCATCAGATTGATCTGCCGGCACACAAGATACGTCTGCCCGCCGCGTGCCATCTCGCGCAGTATGGCGTCGCGCAGCAGCTCCGGGCTGTATTCGAGCACATAGCTCTCGGGCGCTTTGCGTTCTTCCGGCGGCGTGTCGAGCATGGACAAGTCGCGTATGCCCGTCAGCGCCATCTGCAGCGTGCGCGGTATGGGCGTTGCCGAAAGCGTCAGAACATCCACGCTGCGCTTTAAGTCTTTGATGCGCTCTTTGTGCGAGACGCCGAAACGCTGCTCCTCGTCTATGACGAGCAGCCCCAGATCCTTAAACTGCACATCGGGCGATAACAGCCGGTGCGTGCCGATGACGATATCCACCGTGCCGGCGGCAAGCCCGGTTAAAATGCGCTTTTGGTCAAGCGGCGGAACGTAGCGCGAAACAGCCTCGATGGACACAGCAAATTCTGCGAAACGCTCGCGGAAGGTGTAAAAATGCTGGCGCGCCAGCAACGTGGTCGGCACGAGTACGGCGCACTGCCTCCCTTCCATCACGGCCTTGAAGCACGCGCGCATGGCCACTTCGGTTTTGCCGTAGCCCACATCGCCCAAAAGCAGCCGGTCCATCACTTTTTCGTGCTGCATGTCCTGCTTTATTTCCGTGATGCTTTTGAGCTGGCCTGCTGTTTCCTCATAAGGGAACGCATCCTCAAACTGCTTTTGCCAGAGCGTATCGGGGCCGTAGCTGTGCCCCTTGCTGCCAAGCCGCTCGCTGTATATGGAAACGAGGTCTTCCGCGAGTTCTTTGACCGCTTTTTTGACGCGCGCTTTGGTCTGGCTCCATTCACGCCCGCCGAGCTTGCTCAAACGCTCGCTGTCACCGCCCATGTATTTTTGCACACGGTCTATCTGGTCGGTCGGTATGAACAGCTTGTCGCCGTCGCGGTATTCAAGCTCCAAATAATCGCGCGATATGTCCTGCACCGAACGCGTCACCAGCCGGAGGAACCGCCCTTTGCCGTGCAGGTCGTGCACGATCATATCGCCGGGTTTTAAATCGGTGAAGACGTCGAACGGCTGCTTTGGCGCGGCAGCCCTTTTTTTGCGCGCAAAACCGTAGATCTCGCGTTCGCCGAGATAATAAACCTTCTGATCCGTCAGCTCAAAGCCGGAGAACAAAGGCGCAGCGAATGTACCTGCCTCGCCGGGCTTAAGTACGCGTCCCTTTTCCATGCACGCAACAAGCAGCGAAGAGTCCGAAAGTTCGGCGGAGAGCCTTTGCGCTCTTTGCAGGCTTCCGCAGCAAAGGTAGACGCGCCAGTTGGCACTGACCCGCCCAGCCACATCTTCTTTCAATATTTCGAGTTTGCGGTTGTATGACAGCGCGGATTTTGCGTGAAATGTGACTTCGCTTTTTGGCTTTAAGTCCGCCGCTTTACCGACCGTACAGATATCGATCGCGCCGAGAGAGACAGCGCGCGCGCGCAGCGCCTCAAACGGGTGGTACAGCGCATGCTGGCCCGGGTCAGATTCGCCGGTTTCTATGAGCTTACCAAGCTGTTCGGCAAAATCTTCTGCGCGCCTCTCTGCAGCCTCTTTGATGTGCTTGTAATCGTCAAACATAACGAGCGCATCCGGCATGTAGTCAAAAATGCTTTGGCCGCAGGCGATATACGCGAAGCTCTCAAGGTCTTCAAAATAGCGCTGGCCCAAAAGCTGCTCCGCATAACGCTCATACCGCTGAGAGAGCAGGGCGGATTGCGGCTTTGCCGAAGAAAAGAATTGCGCGGCCTGCTGAGCGGTTTCGTTGCTGAGCGTGAGCTCCACAGCGGGCGGCAGAACGGCTTCATTGAACGCCTCGCGCCCGCGCCGCTGCGTTGCCGGGTCGAAGGTGTGTATAGTTTCCACGATGTTATCAAAGAAATCGATGCGGTAGGGCGCAACATTGCCCGGGCAGAAGACGTCGAGGATCTCGCCGCGGCGTGCCGCCTGGCCTGCCGTTTCCACGGCGGAAACGCGCTCGTATCCGCTGAGCACGAGGTTTTGCATGAGCAGCTCGGGATCATAGGCTGCATCCTTTTTGATATGCAGATGGGCGGTTCTAAAATCGTCCGGTGAGGCGAGCCTTGCACAAACCGCTTCTTCGCTTGTAAAAACCGTATGTGCGCTGCCAAAAGCAACGGCGGAAAGCGCTTTGATCCGCTTAAACATCACTTCGCGGCTGCGCGCTACAGATGAACGCAGCTGCAGCGCGCGGCGCAAAAGAAGCACGGAGCCTTGCAGCGCATCGGCAAAGGCACTTGCCGCCGCGTCACTTGAGCATATGACGATGACACTGCGGCGCAGCTTTCTTGAAACAGCGGACGCAAGATGCGGCTTTAAGCTCTCTGGCACACCAAAAAGCGAACAGGGTACAAGCCCTGCCCGCAAGGTTGAAACGAGCTTTGAAAATGCCTCCGAGGCAAAAAGGTGTTCGGTTATCCGCATAATTCAATTGTACCGGCTTTGCGCCTCTGTTATACCGTATGCCAGCAGCGCTTCCACCGCGTCCGCCGCCTTTGAAAGGGTGTCGAAAGCGGCCTGTTTGTCGTTATATTCGCCAAGCACATGATCAACGATATCTCCATCAGGCTTGCCGATACCCACGCGCACACGCGCAAATTCTTCTGTCTGAAGGTGGTATATGATGGACTTCATGCCGTTGTGAGAGCCCGCGCTGCCGCGTGCCTTGATGCGCACCGTGCAAAGGGGCAGGTCGGCATCGTCGTATATCACGATGAGTTGTCCGGCACGCACGCCGAGCGCGCCCGCAAGTTCTTTCACGCTTTCGCCCGATCGATTCATGTATGTCTGCGGCATGCAAAGAAGCACAGCTTTACCGTTTATATCTCCTTTTCCGAGCCTTGCGCTGTATTTATGGATGCGCACACCGATGCCGTGGCGCTGCGAAAGTATCGACACCACGTCAAAACCCGCGTTGTGCCGCGTGTGTGCGTACTGCCCGCCCGGATTGCCAAGCCCGATGATGTACCAGTCGGCGCTTAGATCTTTGGCAGGCTTTCTGCGAAGCCGAGAAGATCCGAATAATAACCTTTTGCGCATGAAGGCACCCTCCTTGCGTCTCCGATAAGGTGGTCGAGCACCAAAAAACCCTCAAAACCATCGGCCACGTCGTTGCCTACAAAGTAGCATTCGCGTGCACTGAGCCCCGTTTTGTCAAGTATCTCTAAAAAGTACTCGGAATTTGGCTTGCAGTAACGCGAATTATCAAAATAAGAAATGTACTCAAAGTCATTGATATCAAGCCCGGCCCACTCAATGCGCGCGTTGGTGGCCACCGGCGGAAAAAGCGGATTGGTCGCGAGCACGAGGCGGTAACCTTTTTGTCTGAGCAGCGCGATCGTCTTAACGGCATGGCGGTCTGTACGGGTGCAGGACTTGAGAGACAAAAAACCATTTTTATAAAACGCGTCGAAATGCTGCGAAACGGCATCGGGGTCTGCTTTTGTTTCGGCATAAAGCGTATTTAAAAACACATCGCTGTTGAGCGCGCGCCCGTCGTTTTGCAGCATGGCATGGATGGATTTTTTAAAAGCCGCTTTGGTATGTGTGCCTCCGAGAAACTCAAATAAACCGCTCTGATCAATAAGAGCATCATAGCCGTGCATGAACTTTTCCATATCAAGAGGCAAAAGCGTGCCGTCCAGGTCAAAGAATACTGCTTTTCTCATGCTGCCGCTCCGGTCATCCGCGTACCGCCGATATGATGCGCGCTGCGGCCTCGTCAGCTTTCAGCTCTTGTGCTGTTTTCGACTGGCGCCGCTTATATTCCACAATGCCGTCAGCCGCGCGCCGTCCGACATTGATGCGGTGCGGTATGCCGATGAGATCCGCGTCTTTGAACTTGACGCCTGCGCGCTCGTCGCGGTCGTCAAGCAGCGCATCTATGCCGGCATCTTTGAGCTCTTTGTAAATCTTCTCTGCGAGCGCCATCTGCGCTTCGTTGGCCGCGCTCACGGGCACCACGATGGCATTGTACGGTGCAACGCTGTCCGGCCAGATGATGCCGTCTTCATCGTGCGACTGCTCGATAATGGCCTGCATCGTGCGGTTTAATCCGATGCCGTAACTGCCCATGATGCAGGGTTTTTGTTTGGCCTCCTGATCAAGAAACAGGCATTCCATCGCCACGCTGTATTTGGTGCCGAGCTTGAAAATATGCCCGACCTCTATCGTTTTGTCAAGCTTTAACGCCATGCCGCATTTGGGGCACGGGTCTCCCGTTTCGACCATTCGGATATCGCAGACATCAGCCGTGACGAAATCGCGCTCATAATTGACGCCGCTGTAGTGGTAGTCCGTCTCATTTGCGCCGACGAGGAAATTGCGCATGCACGGCACCTCTTTATCCGCTATCAGCCTGTCCGCGTTAAGGCCAATCGGCCCCGCAAACCCAACCTGCGCACCCGTGGCGCGGCGCACTTCCGCCGGGCCTGCAAGCTCAAGATTGATGCAGCCAAGATAGTTTTTGAGCTTGGTTTCATTGATCTCGCGGTTTCCGCGCACCATGGCGGCAATCGTTTTGCCGTCGGCGATATAGAGTAGCGTTTTGACAAAGCTTTTAGGCGTCTTGCCGAAAAAGCTGACGAGATCTTCTATCGTGCCTGCATTCGGCGTATGGACCTTCTCGACGGCGGCCATAGCTTCATCTTCAGGCTCTGCATCGGGGCAGGCCGCAAGCTCGGCATTGGCGGCATAGCCGCATGAAAGGCAGGAAGCGATGGTGTCATCTCCGATATCGGATTTGATCATAAATTCCTGCGAGCCTGAGCCGCCCATCGCGCCGGTATCTGCATGCACGATGACATAATCAAGGCCGCAGCGGTCGAAAACTTTACAGTAAGCGTCGTACATATTTTTGTATGAGATATCGAGCCCGGCTTCGTCCACATCGAATGAATACGCGTCTTTC
>Ga0351880_1113_pt1 | contig 20537 bp, 19 predicted proteins | sample BONcelFGM3001E13_FD_206766 | JGI IMG/M metagenome (GOLD analysis project Ga0351880, IMG submission 206766) | Enriched cells from coal bed in the Powder River Basin, Montana, United States - BONCAT cells FGM rep3 HSBNCT.FGM.300.1.E13 ...
GAAAAACCTGGTGCCGCTTGCCGTGCACCGGGATGGGGGCCTTGACGGTGGTCCCGCCGAAGACCTCGTTCAGGGCCTGGTGTCCCAAGCAAACCCCCAGGATGGGGATGTGGCGATAGAAATGGGCGATGACCATTTTGCTGATGCCCGCCTGCTCCGGGGCCTTGGGGCCGGGCGAAATGCAGAGCCAGTCAGGCTTAAGGGCCGCGATACCGGCCAGATCGATCTCGTCGTGGCGGAAGACCATGACCTCCAGGTCGAACTCGTAAAAGAGCTGCACCAGGTTATAGGTAAAAGAGTCATAGTTGTCGATCATCACCAGGCGCATCGGCCGCCCCCAAGAATGAAAATCCCGGCAAAGGCGGACCTCTGTGTCCGCCCTCTGAGGGCGCACAACCAGGTGCGCCCCCACAAAACCACATAAAAATAAAAAAAGCCGCCCAGTTGAGTCTGGGTGGCTCGCGCCTGACATAACTCTCTATGGGTATATAGAAAGGATTCGCGGCGCCGTCAACTATTTTCTTTGGGATGCGGAGGCGAATTGCGGCCTATGGGTCCCTTCCCCCAGGCGGCGGCGGGGAAGACGCTGCAACCCTCAGGGGTGGTTGACCAGCAGGCGCTTGCCCGGCAGGGTCAAGGCTGCGGTGGCGTCTTGGAGAAAGGGCTCCGGCAGGGTAGCGTGGTCCAGGAGCAAAAAAACCTTTCGAGGTCCCTGCCACAGTTCCTTAAGACGTTCCGGGGTGATGATGTAATCCGAGGCCGGAGGCACCGGGTAAGGAAACTGGGGTAAACCGCCGGGGCCTTTGACCATAAGGATATGGCGCCGGGCGTAATATTCCAGGGAGGCCCCGTATTCGAACTCTTCGATGGGTCCCATGATCAGGAGGTCCTGGGGGGACGCCACCCGCCGGATATATTCACCCGCGGCCTGGTCGCTCATCACGGGAGTGAGTACGGCCATGGTCTGGAAGGTAAACCAGGCTATGGCCGCGGCCAGGACGCCATAGGCGGCCACCGCCAGGCGGGGACGCCGGAGCCGGGCCGCCAGGACCCCCGCCAGGGCCACCGCCGGAATGACCCAGGAGGCCTGCCGGGCCAGGGGAGAGATGAGGCTGACCATGCCGAGGAACTCCCGGCGGTTGTTGACGCAGACCTGCTCCAGATAGGGCAGCAACACCAGAAGCGAAATACCCAGGAGACCCAGGACCAGCAGGGTCCATGGAATGATCCGGTCTCCCGGGGTGTCCAGGTACCGCTGGACCCGCCACCCCAAGATCAGGGCCAGGGCCGGCAAGGCCGGCAGGGAATAATATTCGATGCGGCTGGACGACAGGGTGAAAAAACCCAGGATTACCGCCACCCAGATGAGCAGCAACCGCCCGGCGGCCCCCACTTCCCGGCCGGGGCGGCTGGCCGGCCAGAACCGGTAGAGGGCTGACGGCAGGATGAAGGTCCAGGGCATCAGCCAGATGAACAGAAACACGTAGAACCCGGCGAGGGTGAAGGAGTTGACGTCCGCGGGCTCCCGGCGGCCCAGGAACCGCATGATCTGTTCGTTGACGACCTGGAACTTGAGAAAGCCGGGATTGGCCGCCTCCGCCGCCACTGCCCAGGCCGCCAGAAGGACGGCTGCCAGAATGATCCCCTTGGGGGAAAACAACAGCCCCAACAAACGGCGGTCCCGTGCCTGCCAGGCATAGAGGAGGCCGATTAAGCCGGGAAAGACCAGCCCGATGAAACCCTTGCTGAGAAATCCGGCCACCATCGCCAGAAAGAACAGGGCCGTCCAGCGGCAGCCGGGCTCATCCTCCCAGCGCAGCAGACCATATAACGCCGCCAGCAGCGACAGGGTCACCAGGTGATCGGTGAGAATGAGCAGGTGCAGGACGAAAAAGCCGATGCAGGTGAGGAGGATGATACCCCCCAGCCAGGCGGCTTTCTGTCCTACCAGCCGCCGGCCGATGAGGTAGGTGAGCCAGACTTCCCCCACGGTTATGGCCAGGGTGGGGACCCGGGCGCTCCACACCGAGACCCCCAGAAGCTTGTAGCTCAACAATTGGAGCCAGTAAAGCAGGTGGGGCTTGTCCAGGTAGGGCGCCCCGTTGAGGGTGGGGGTCAGCCAGGACCCCGCGGCCAGCATTTCCCGGGGGATCAGGGCATACATGGCTTCCGACCGCCAGAGGGGCATCTGCCAGAGGAGGGGCAGGTACACCCCCAGACAAATCAGCACTAGGGTGGCGCCGTTCATCAGGCGGGAATCAGCGGCGGATGGGCTTAAGGGGCTTTCCACGACGTCGTAGGCTCATTGATTTCTGCGTTGGACTGTAAAAGGGCTCTATGCCAGTAGGGGCGACCCGGTGGGTCGCCCCTATGTTTACCGCTTATAGCACCGTCACGTTATTATCGTTTGCTAACCCTCAGGATTGCACCGTCTCCTCAGGTAAGATTCCACCGGAGCATGGTCCAGATATCCTTCAGGCCGCCCATCTCCCGCACCACCGTGGGTTCGAACCCGGAATGCATCATGCATTGGGCGCAGCGGGGGTCCCGGCCCACCCCATAGTCCTCCCACGGGGTTTTCTGCATCATGTCGGCAAATGTGGGGTAGTGGGTGTCCACGATCTGGTAGCAGGGGGCCCGCCAGCCCATGGGATTGCGGGTCGGGTTGGCCCAGGGGGTGCACTCGTAGTCCCGTTCCCCCCGGAGGAAGCTCAGGTACAGGGGCGTGCTGAAGAACTTGAAGTTATGGCCGTTGGCGGTTAAGCGGCCGAACTTGTCGTTAATCTCCTCCCGGCTGAGAAACATTTCGTCATCAACCCCGGCAAAGCTGAAGGCCGGGGACACCAGGAGGCCGTCCACGCCGATATGCCCCAGGTAGGAAAACAGAATCTCGATCTCCTGGACCTCGGTTTCCTTGTAGATGGTGGTGTTGGTGCACACCCGGAGCCCCCGGGCCTTGGCGGCCTTGATGGCCTTGATGGCCAGGTTGAACAGCCCTTGCCGCCCCAACAGCCGGTCGTGGGTAGAGGCGAGGCCGTCGACGTGGAGGCTCAGGGTCAACCGGTCGGAATGGGGCAGCCGGGGCAGGGATTTTTCTAACAATATGGCGTTGGTGCACAGATAAATATGCTTGCGGCGATGCACCAGTTCGGCCAACAGCTCAAAAACCGGCGGATAGAGCAGCGGTTCGCCCCCGGTGATCGTAACCACCGGGGCGCCGCAGTCCTCCACGGCCTGAAGGCACTCTTCAAGAGTCAGCGCCTGTCCCAGGGTCTCCCGATACTCCTGGATGCGGCCGCAGCCCTGACAGGACAGATTGCACTGGTGGGTGGGCTCCAGCATCAGGACCAAGGGAAATTTTTCTTCACCCGCCAGGCGTTTCTTCATGAGGTAACGGGTTAAATCAAAACTCAAACTCAACGGGAAACGCAAGGTTTTCCACTCCTCTTATTAACTTGGAGATAATATCGGGAGAAATATTTCTCTTTTGATTTCATGATACTTCGAAAAAAGAGACTGGACATCATTTACTGATCTAATATTATAAAAAGCATTATCAATTGTTACAAATAGTAAACATTTTTTATTGTATGTTATTAGATTCATTACATTATTTAAGGTTCCCCTACTCTTGCCATCCCATATCATTAGCCCGTAATCAGCCTCTTTAGCCATTTCAATATCTTTTAATACGTAATAGTCATAACCTTTCCTTGACAAATTAGTCTCAATATACCTAACATCCCATTCTCCAACATTATTTCTACATTTATCTCCCGTGCAGAATACATAAACATTATTATATTCTTTAAGTATCAAATATTTTTGTACTGATTTATCTACTCCATTGGCATCACCAATAAAGATAGTAAAATTCTGCTTAATTATATTGTCTATCCTTTTTTTAATTTCACTATTTATTTTTGATATTTTCCGTGATCCTCCTATAAATACCTTTTTCATCTCAAACTCCTAGTCTTTGTTAGAGTTAATGCATACACCCTGGCCACCTTTCCTTTTTCATATAAAGTGCTGGTGACTGCACTCAATGTAGCTCCAGATCTAAACAAATCGTCAAATAATAATATCTTCTTTTCTTTAAGAGCTTCATCATCGATATAGAAGTTATTCTGTAATAGTTCTAATCGTTTTTTGTAATCAAAAATATCTTTTAATTCTGGGGTATGGTGAATCTTTCGTAAAGCATTTTCATATAATGGAATTTGAAGTCTATCGCTTAATTCTCTTGTTATTTCTATAACTGGTTGGATTTTTCTCTTAACATTTGATGGGAGCATTGGGATAATTGCATCTAATAAGTCGCTGACCCCCCACTCTTGTTTTATAAAATATATTGTCGCTTCAATTATATCATTTAGCACTGATCTATCAGATTTGCTTTTCAATTTATAAAGAAGTTTTCCGATCTCACTATATACATTATCAAATTCTTTATGACCAAATGCATTATATCCTAAAAATGTACTGCTAAGGGTATGGTAATCCAGAGCGTAACCTTCAAACCAATTACCTGCCAGTCTCTTTGGATGAAATGTAATCATTCAATCACAAATTCAAATATATCCCTTTTCGCGGAACCACTCCACCGCCTCGGCCAGGGCCTGGCGGACCGGGGTCAGGGGCAATCCTAAATATTGTATCGCTTTCCGGTTGTCAAAGTACATATATTTCTTGGCCATGCGGATGGCGGCGACGGGCATGCGGGGCGGGCGGCGGCGGATGTAGGTGGCGATGAACTCGTCCACATAGGACATGGCCAGGATCGGCCAGTAGGGCAGTTTCACCTTCGGGGCCGGCAGATCCGTGATCTCCGCCAGCAGGTGAAAGATCTGGGAGAGGCTGAGGTTCTCATGCCCCAGGATATATTTTTCCCCGGCCTGGCCCCGGGCTTCGGCCAACAGGTGCCCCCGGGCCACATCCCGGACATGGATGAGATTGAGACCGGTTTCCAGGTAGGCCGGCATGCGGCGCTTAAGAAAATCCACGATCATCTGACCGGTGGGGGTGGGGCGGGAGTCCCAGGGACCCACAGGGGTGCTGGGATTGACCACCACCAGGGGCAGGCCCTGGCGGGCGAACTCCAGGGCCACCTGCTCCGCCATAAACTTGGAGCGCTTGTAGTGGCCCACCATGTCCTGCAAAGTAACCGGAGTGTCTTCGGCGCCGGGGGTGCCGTCCCCGGGGTTGCCCAGGGCGCCCACGGTGCTGGTATAGACCACCCGCTCCAGTCCCTGGGCCGCGGCCGCCGTCAGTAGCTGCCGGGTGCCGTCCACGTTGATGGCGTACATGGTGGCCGGGTCCGGCACCCAGAGCCGATAGTCCGCGGCGACGTGAAAGAGGCGGGTGCAGCCCGAGAGGGCGCGGTGCAGCGACTCCGGGTCCCGGAGGTCACCGGCGGCCACCTCCACGGCCAGACCGGCCAGGGCCGGGTGATCCGGGTTGCGGGCCAGGACCCGCACCTCCCGGCCCGCGGCCAAAAGTTCCTCCACCACGGCCCGGCCCACGAAGCCGGTGCCGCCGGTCACCAGGGTTAAGGACCGGTTTCCGGTTTCCGGTTTTCGGTTTTCGGGAGCGGATGAGGTCATGCGGTGCTTACCATACCCTGGATGAGGAACGGCGCCTGAAGAGGGAATTCAAGATTTTAGAGGGGTAGCACTTTATCCTCAAGTGAAGCGTTTAGCTGCGTAGGGCGCGTCTCAGGCGCCGTTATTGGTGCGTGAGACGCACCCTACGGCTCTTGCATGGGACCCGGAGCCGCGCCCCCGGACGACAACCAATGCCGTTGCGACAGTGAATAGCATCGGCCAGCGAGACACCGCACCCGGGTCAGGCGCCGGGATGGCCGCCCGCCGGAGACTGGTGCGCCTGCATATAAGCCCCCAGGGCCATCAGGGGAAAACAGTCCCGATAGAGGTGATAACGAATCATGAAGTGGTTGGGAAAGCCGGTGCCGGTGAATTGTTTCTCGTCCCAGCGGCCCTGGGGATTTTGGGTCTTGACCAGGAAATCGACCCCCGCCTTCACTTCCGGAGCCCGGACTTCGCCTGCGGCGAGGAGCCCCAAGAGGGCCCAGGCGGTTTGGGAGGCGGTGGACGGCCCCTGGCCCATGAGTTCCGGGTGGCGGTAAGATTCGCAGACCTCGCCCCAGCCGCCGTCGGGGTTCTGATGACTCTTGATCCAATTCACCGCCCGCTGGACGTAGGGCCGGCTCATGTCCTCGCCGATGCGTTTCAGGGCCACCAGCACGGACCAGGTGCCATAGAGGTAATTAACCCCCCAACGCCCCCACCAGGGGCCCTCGGGGTGCTGGGTGCGGCGCAGGAAGGCCTGGGCCCGGTCAGCCACGGGGTGGTCCAGGCCGTGGCCGAAGGCCCCCATCATCTCGAGGATGCGAGCCGTGATATCCTCGGTGGGCGGGTCTACCAGGGCCTTGAGGTCCCCGAAGGGGATGGCGTTGAGCCACTCCTTGGTATTATCCTTATCAAACGAGGCGAAGCCGCCGTTTTTCGACTGCATGCCCAGACACCAGTTGATGCCCCGCTGGAGGGCCGCCTGATGCCTGGCCGTATCCGCCAAGCCGTCCTTCAAGGCCACCAGGACTACGGAGCTGTCATCAACGTCGGGATACCAGTTGTTGTGAAACTCAAAGGCCCAGCCCCCAGGCGGCAGGTCCGGGCATTTGATGCACCAGTCACCGGGTTTGAAAATCTGTTGGGACAGCAGCCATGAGGTGGCCTGGGTCATGGCGGGATGCTCCGGGGGCAGGCCCGCCGCGGCCAGGGCCCGAACCGCCAAGGCGGTATCCCACACCGGGGAGATGCAGGATTGGAGCCAGGTACGATCACCATCTTCCAGGGTGAAGAACTCCAGGGCCTTGAGACCCCGCTGGACAACGTCGTGCTCCAGGTCATAGCCCAGACAGTGTAAGGCCATGAGGGAGTTGACCATGGGCGGCTGGATGCCGGCCCAGTCGCCGCTGTCCTCCTGGTGTTCCAGGATCCATTCTTCCGCCTTCTTGATGGCGAAATTACGGGGCCAGGGGAGCCCCATCCAGGCGTAGAGCTTGAGCACCCGGTCCAGGATAATAAACAGGTTTTCCAGGGGGGAAGAATCGCGCTTCCAGGCTACCCGGTGCTGGGAAAAGGGCTCGTCAGGGGACAAGAAGAGTTCCTGCAACCCTTGTTCCGGCGGCAAAGGGTGAACCGGGCGCCTGGCCATGATGATCATCAGGGGAACCACCGTGGCCCGGGTCCAACTGGATAATTCATAGATGCTCAGCCCCGACCAGGGGGGCAGCAGCATGAACTCCACCGGCAGCAGCGGAACCCCGTCCCAGCTGACCTGGCCGAACAGGGCCAGGAAGATGCGGGTAAAGACCCGGGTCTTGAGCGCCCCACCCCGGGAGAGGACAAAGTCCCGGGCTTTGAGCAGACGGGGGTCTTCCGCCGGCAGGCCCGCGATCTTCAGGGCCAGATAGGCTTCCACCGTAGTGCTGATCTCGCCGCCGTCTCCCTGCCAGATAGACCAACCGCCGTTCGGGAGCTGCTTGTCCAGGATATCCGCCGCCATCCGGGGCACCTTGGACTCGTCCAGGCCCAAAAACCGGTGGAGCATGATATACTCCGCGGTAATGGTGACGTTGGACTCCAGTTCGGCCCACCAGTAGCCCGCTGGATCTTGCATCCCCAGCATGGCGGCCGTGGCTCGCTGGACGGCCCGTTCGATACGGTTAAGGTGTATCCTGGGAAGCGCGTCAATAACAGACTTGCTGCGGACTGAAATGGTTTCCCCCCCCATTTCTTTCCCCCCAAGTTTTTTTCTGAATCGGCATACTATACCATGCTTGCCTCAAAATCCCCAATTTTTTCATTGATATGTTAAGTTCATATTTGTGAACAATCAAGGCCGCACCCTTAACTGGGATGATTTTTTAAAAATTTTACAGGCCCACGGGGTCGGCCTGGCCTATTTTCTCGGCTCCCAAAAAGAGTTGGGGCCTGCCCGGCTCCGGGGCGAGGCCGTGGAGGGTAAACCCGGCAGCGACCTGGACCTGGGCGTGGTGTTGCTGGAGCATCCCCTGGACTACTGGGAGGGTCAAAAACTCCGGCAGCGCCTGGAAGCCGCCCTGGCGCCCCTCTTTGTGCCCTTGCGCCTCCATCTCCTGCTGCTGGAAGAAGAAAACGCCCACGTCCAATATGCCGCCATTCAGGGTCTCCAGGTTTATGCCGTCGATGCGGATTTTACCCGCCGGTACCGCCGCCAGGTCCTGACCCTCTATGGCGATTGGCACTCCTGGTGGCCCTGACCGGCGGGGCTTGAGGCCGGCCCGGCTCATATTCAACGGGGCGCGCCGCCTGGGCCGTTTCCGGACTCCATCCCTGGTGGCAGGTCCAAGTCCCGGCCCCATTTTCACCCCCGTGGTCATGGGGTGCTCTTCGGCATAATCAGGATTTTCTTAAATTCATAATTCTGAGGGACGTAGTGTTTTTTCCCCTCGTTCCCAAGCTCCGGCTTGGGAATGGCATTATCCGGCAAACCTCTGGTCTGCCACCGCTAATCTAACATGTCCAACTCAATCAGGCTTTTCCCCCCGGCAAAATTCCTGGCGCTGGAGTAGACCCAATCTTCCGGCTGCTCCACCACCCCGATGCGGACCGGATTGTGATGCAGATAATCGATCTTCTGATGCAGCATCTCCTGGGAGACGATCTGCTGGGGATGAAACCCTTCCTGCCACACCTGATAAGCGCTCTTGGTCTTGGTAGGCTGCTTATGATACTGGAATTGGTTCCAGAACCCAGGTCTTTTGATCCTGCTCCAGCCGGGCGATGAGAAGCTTGGCGGTATAGCTTTTAAAATCCCGGATGATACCGGTCAATTCTTCACCCGCGACCACCAGGTGCAGATGGTTGTCCAGGATGACATAGGCATAGATTTTCAGGCCTTTATGCTGACGGCAAAACCGGAGGGAGCCGATAAGGAGGTCAAAATAGGGTTTCCGGGTGAAGAGGGGAATCCATTTGACCACCGTGCAGGTAATGAAGTAAGGGACGCCCGGCTCTCTGATGGTATAGCGGCTTCTCATGGGGCCTGGAGGCTATAAGGTGGCGAAGCAGAGCTTCGCCGGAAAGTAGCATTCCCAAGCTGGAGCTTGGGAACGAGATCAAAAAAGTAGCTCAACCAAATACTTTCGATAATCTTCATTCAATCCCTTAAAATGCAGGGTTCTAGTTCCACCAGACTCCAATCTATCAATAATGAACCTTTGTGATTCCAGCTCTCTCAAATGACTTACTTCCCAAAGCCTGGATGTGGTAATCCATTTATCAAGGTCATGTGAGCGAAAACTAAGTGATCCTTCGAGTATAATCCTCTTTAGAAGATCAACTGCTTGGTGGCTAAGATTTTTAAGTTTTGACTCAATTAACCTTTTCTGTTCTGTTTTGAAACCTGTAATGAGCAAGAGTTTATCCAACAGGAGTGGCAATTTATTTGATAGGCCAAATTCAAGCGTTTTCGAATCAGTATGTTCAATATATATCTGGTCATCTATATCGAATGGTAACTCACTTTTGTGCACTGGATTAATCAGATATAATAGTGGCTTTTGGAGTCCTTGCATAAGGCCAATTTCCTGAAAGACATTGAAGTTCAGGGGAGTTAAAGAAACTACTCCAAAATCTGCAGCAAGTGCATATCTGCAGACATTACAGAACTTTGTTCCGGTCCCCGCTTCTTTGCCGGCATTATATAAACGCCATGTCCTTTCGCTGAAATATCTTTCTATTGTTGGCTCGATCCATTCATCTTGTTGACGATATTGGAATATGAGAAAAGCCTTGTACTTCTCTGGCGTAAGTAAATAGTCCTTGTCAGCAAGTGAAAGGTTGCACTTCATGGGATAATGGTCGGGACAGACGATGTTGAACTTGCCCATTTTGAATCCTCATCTTAAAACCTGTAGGTTTCTAAAGATGGTGCTGATTTCCCTCAATCATTCTACTCGTTCCCAAGCTCCAGCTTGGGAACGCCGTTATCCGGCAAACCTCCAGGTTTGCCACCGACCTGGGCCCCTTCCCCACAAAATCATTAACTACACCTCGAAAAACCACAACTCCGGCAGACTAAACACCCCCCTTCGTGTTCTACGGTGCCGCCGCAGTCGGGGCAGGAGCCCATGGTGGCAAGGGTGGGGGCTGGCGGGTCCACTTCGGCGACGTGGGCCAGGACCTTGGCGATGGCGTCGGGGCAGGAGAGGATCTGGCTGCCGTTCTGCCAGGAGGAACTGGGGCAGCGGATGCCGGTGATCTGCTTGATGATGGCGTCGATCTTGACCCCGGAGCGCAGGGCGAGCGAGATGAGGCGGCCGGTGGATTCGATCTGGGAGCTGGCGCAGCCCCCGGTCTTGCCCATCTGGGCAAAAACCTCGCAGAAGCCCAGGTTATCCTGGTTGACGGTGACGTAGAGCTTGCCGCAGCCGGTATTGATGAGTTCGGTGACCCCGGTGGTGCGCTCGGGCCGGGGCCGGGGGGTGATATATTGCAGCTTGGGGGCTTGCTTGCCGAAGCTCAGGACCTGTTCCTCCCGGCTGCCGTCCCGGTAGATGGTGACGCCCTTGAGGCCCAGATCGAAGGCCATGAGATAGGCTTGCCGCACGTCGTCGGGGGTGGCCTGCCGGGGGAAGTTCACCGTCTTGGACACGGCGTTGTCGGTGTATTTCTGCCAGGCGGCCTGGAGGCGGATGTGCCACTGAGGAGAAACCTCGTGGGCGGTGACGAAGAGGCGCCGCACGTCCTGGGGGATTTCCTTGAAGTCCCGGATGGAGCCGGTGGCGGCGATGTTCTTCATGAGCTCGGGGGAGAAGAAGCCCCGGCTCTTGGCCAGTTCTTCGAAGTAGGGGTGGACTTCGATCAGTTCGGTGCCTTCCAGGACCCGGCGCACGAAGGAGACCGCGAACAGGGGCTCGACGCCGCTGGAGCAGCCGGCGATGATGCTGATGGTGCCGGTGGGGGCGATGGTGGTGGTGGTGGCGTTGCGCATGCGCCCCAGGCCGTTGCCGTTGTATTTGCTGCCGGGGTAGGCGGGAAAGTTGCCCCGCTGGTCGGCCAGCATGGCGGAGGCCTGCCGGGACTCCTGCTGGATGAAGGCCGCCACCTTCTCCGCCACCTCCACGGCCTCCTCGGAGTTGTAGGGGATGTTCAGCTTCAGGAGCATGTCGGCGAAGCCCATGACCCCCAGGCCGATCTTCCGGGTTTCCAGGGTCTTCTCCCGGATGATGTCCAGGGGGAAGCGGTTGGCGTCGATGACGTTGTCCAGGAAGTGGACGGCATCCCGGACCATCTCGCCCAGGGCCGGGTAGTCGATCTGGCCGCTTTTGACCACCTGGGCCAGGTTCAGGGACCCGAGGTTGCAGGACTCATAGGGCAGGAGGGGCTGCTCGCCACAGGGGTTGGTGGCTTCGATATCCCCCAGGTGGGGGACGGTGTTGCCCCGGTTGAGGGCGTCCAGGAAGATGATGCCGGGCTCGCCGGTGGACCAGGCGCTCTGGACGATGAGGTCGAAGAGCCGGGCGGCGTTTACCTTCTGGACCTCCCGGCCGGTGCGGGGGTTGGTCAGGGAGAAGTCCCGGTCTTCCTTGACCGCCTCCATGAAGGCGTCGGTCAAGCCCACGGAGATATTGAAGTTGGTGAGGCGCTTGGTGTCGTTCTTACAGGTGATGAAGGCCTCGATATCCGGGTGGTCCACCCGGAGGATGCCCATGTTGGCGCCCCGGCGGGTGCCGCCCTGCTTGATGGTTTCGGTGGCCACGTCAAAGATGTTCATGAAGGAGATGGGGCCGGAGGCCACCCCCTTGGTGGAGAGCACCGGGTCGTTGGCGGGCCGGATGTGGGAGAAGGAAAAACCGGTGCCGCCGCCGGATTTGTGGATGAGGGCGGTTTGCTTCACCGCCTCAAAGATGCTCTCGATGTTGTCGTCCACCGGCAGGACGAAGCAGGCGGAGAGTTGGCCCAGCTCCCGGCCGGCGTTCATCAGGGTGGGGGAGTTGGGCATGAACCTGAGGGTCGCCATGAGGTCGTAGAATTTCTGGGCCGTGGCGGCCACGTCCGCCTGGGGGTCGTAGAGCCGGTCGATGGCGGCGATGGTGTCGGCCACCCGCCGGAACATGTCCGGGGCGGCTTCGGTGGTTTCCCCGGCCTCGTCTTTCTTCAAGTAGCGCTTTTTCAGCACTACCTGGGCGTTGTGGCTTAACGGCAAGTCCCCGGCGATTTCCCTGATTTCCCCTTGCAGCGACATCATTTCCCCCTTGAATCAAATGGTTGCTAATTTGGGCTCTATTTGCATATATGTTGTATTTTTGCTGACTATAAGATACTACATCTTGGGATTTCGTCAAGGGAAATCAGACCGGATATGGGGGGTTGAGAAAGAGACGGGAACCTTTTCCCTGGCGTCTTCATTGAGCATTATGAAGTTGGCCGGGCGCGAAGCTAATGAAAGCTCATTTTTTCTAAAGTTTTCTCCAGCCTAGATTTGACCGGCGCCGATAAAAATCTGCGCGGGGAACGGAGTTCAGGGCAGGGACAGTTATTGAAGCGGACTTAAGGGAAGACCTGGATAATAGCCCAGTTTACCGTCAGGTTGGCGAAAGGAGCCGGGGTTAATCCCAGGCCCCGCTTTTCTAGTGCAGATTTTGAACCAGCTTCGGGTCTACCATCAGCATCCTGCCGTCCCGCGTCGTTACCCATAAGGCTTCTTCGGGGTTGGCGCCGGCCGGCAGACGGTCCACGGTGTACCTGAGCCTGGGGCCGGTGTCTTTAGCCAGTGCAGGGTTAGCGCCGCTACTGCTGACTCCCCCGGTCCATTTACACGGGAGGCCGGAATATTTATAAGAGGCGTGATCTTTCTTACTGATGGAGGATTTTTCCTCTTTCTCGATAACCTGCCCCTGGGGGCCAACCTCTTTGCTTCTCTTAACCGAATCAGTAGTGGAGGTGCCGGGCACCTGTTGTATCCCCGTCTGGATCGTCGGCCCACCCATGACCTGAGCATAGACTACCGGGGCGGGGGTGAACATCAAGATCATTAGCCCCAACCAAGCAACGGCTTTCATCCTCTTCGCCTCCCCCCATCTTATCGGCACAATTTGCCTGGCCTTAAATCCAGGGAAAGCTTAACTTCGGGCGGGAGTTCGAAAAAACCCCCAGAATGTCCACGCCAAGGCACGGCATTTTTTCCCAAACACACAGCCCCTCATAGTTCTCTGTGGCCGGCCCAACTGCCTTGGAGTTGGAACCGAACCTGCCGGGATTGAATTCCCGGCCGGGGAAGCATCCAGGTTGGCGGGTTTTTTGGCCCGGATTTATTGGGGGTTGGGCTCATGGTTTTGCCCCGGCGTGCCGGGAAAACTCCTGGCGGCTCAGAAGCTTTCCCCGCCAATTCATTTGCCTTTTTTCCTTTCCTACAGTATAAATTACGATACAACTCTTGCATATATAGGTGGTAATGTTGAGCCAGAAGCAGATCGGCATCCTGGGCACCGGGGCCTATGTACCCGAGGCGGTCCTGACCAATCAGGACCTGGAAAAGCTGGTGGAAACCTCGGCGGAATGGATCGTGGAGCGCAGCGGTATCCATGAACGGCGGATTGCCGCCCCGGAAGAGGACAGCGTCACCATGGCGGTCCTGGCCGGCCGCCAGGCCTTGGCGAACGCGGGGATAGAGCCGGAGCAGTTGAGCTACATCGTCCTGGGCACCAATACTCCGCCCCACTTTTTCCCCGCCGGGGCCATCCAGATCCAGGAGGAGTTGGGGATCGGCGGTAAGGCCGCGGCCTTCGATCTCCAGGCCGGCTGCTGCGGTTTCAATTACGCCCTGTACGTGGGAGAGCGCCTGGTGGCCCCGGAAGGCGCCTATGCCCTGGTCATCGGCTCCGATACCAACTCCCGTTTCACGGACTGGACTGACCGTTCCACCTGCATGCTCTTCGGGGACGGGGCCGGGGCGGTGGTGGTGGGCCCGGGCACCCGGGGCCGCATCATCAAATCGTTCATCGCCTCCAAACTGAATATGAACCTTATTTGCGAATCCGAATTCAACAACAAAGTGAGCCCCTTTCTCCCGATTCAGACCCATACGGAACGGCATTTCCTCCGGATGGACGGGCGGGATATCTTCAAGTTCGCGGTGAACGCGGTGAAGGAATCCATTCCCCGGATCCTGGAGATGGCGGGCATGACCCGGGAGGACATCGATTATCTGATCATCCACCAGGGAAACTACCGCATCCTGGAGTCCGGCGCCAAATTCGCCCGGATGCCCATGGACAAGGTGTTCGTCAACATCAACCGCTACGGCAACACCTCCGCAGCCTCGGTGCCCATCGCCCTGCACGAGGCGCTCGCCGAAGGCAGGATTAAGCCGGGCGACAAAGTGGTCCTCATCAGTTTCGGAGCCGGGGCCACCTGGGGGGCGACCCTGCTGGAGTGGTAGGTAGAAGATAGTGGTCAGTAGTCAGTGGCCAGTGGCCAGTAAAAGCAAGATAGTCTTGTTGCTTCTGGGCTTTTACGGCCAGACATTGAAAAATTAAGCAATGGGGCAAAAAAATTAAGAGGGGCGGGATTAACCCGCCCCATTTTTATGGCCTCATGCCGCCATTGGGCGTGGAAACCTCTGCGAACTCAAGCGCCGCGTTGAATTATCTGCTTACTGCTCACCGCTTACTGCTCACTGTTCCTACATAATCCGGATCTTGGAGGGCTTTTCCGGCTCGGGTGCGGCCGGCGGGGCCGGTTTTTCCGTCGGGGCCGGCTTCAATACCGGGGCCTCGGGGGCCGGTTTCTCCGGCTTTACCGGCTTTTCGGGTTTAACCGGCTTGGGCGGGGCCGGGGCTTCTTCCTCCCCCGGTTCGGCCGGTTTGGCTGGCTTGACCGGTTTGGCCGGTTTGGGGGGCTGAGCCTCTTCGGGCTTCTTCTTTATGGCAGGCGGGGGGACCTCTCCGGGTTTGGGCGCCTTGGGGGCTTTTTCCACCGCCGGCGGGCTTGTTGGGGCCGGTTTGGGTTTGGCCGGAATTTCGGGCTTTTCCGGCCTTTCCGGGAGCGGCGGCGGCGTCACTGCCTCAGGCGGAGCGGGCGGGGGCGCGACCTCAGCCGGGCCGGCCACCGGGGTGGCAGAGAGATACCGGGAGTCCACCCAGCCGATGGTGCCGTCCTGTTTTACCCGGATCTGGGACCAGTCCGCGGCGTCCCCCACTTTTTCCACTTCTTGATTGCGGTTCAGAACCGCGATCTTGGGACAATCCATCCCGGGGCAGGCCCGGAGATTGAGGGTGTTTTTGACGGCCACATAAAATGTGGGGCGGGCGGCCTGAGGCGGTGGCGGTGCCTGCGGCGGCGGCGCGGGAGATACCGGTGGCGTGTAGACCGGCTTGGGGAACAGGCCCTGACATCCAGTCAGACATAAGGCTAACCCCACCCCCACCACCACGATGCCCCAGAATTTACGCATAGCCACTTTCCCCAAGGTACCCTTAGCCCCCTGCCACTTCCTTGCTGTCCCTGATCTTCCAGCCACCCGGACCCTTCTCCAGGGTGGTTTGATATTTCTGCCGCACCAGGGTGTAGTCATGGGAGCGGTGATCGTAGAGCTGGATGTTCCAGACGATATCCGCCGTGGCCTCCTTGTCGCTTACCCGTTGGACGTTGGAAATGCGATAGGAGACTTCCTTGATATCATAGTTTTTCCACAGCTCCAGCATCTGGTTCTCGACCCGCCCCAGATTGGGATAAGCGGAGTGGTAACAGCCGAGCCACTTGTTGATATCCTTGTTGAGATGAGAGGAGCGGATCTTTTCCGATATTTTTTCAACTTCCGATTTCAGGTCGTCTTTGGGCGCGGTTTTGGTTTCAACCCGGTCAATCGCGACTCGCGTCGGCAGTTTTTGCCACAGGTAAATCCCGCCCACGACCAGAAGGGCCAGGGCGATGAGCGAGAGAATACGACCGGGGCGCCGTTTTTGGCGACGAGCCATGGTTTCAGGTCTCCGAGGGTAAAAGAGCGGCGGGCGGCTGGGGGCTTCTTCTTCTTCCTGGTTGACCCGGGCCACCCTGAGCGGCAGGCCGCATTCCGTACAGAATTTTTGTCCGGGCCAGATCAAGGTGCCGCAACGGGCGCACGGCCGGGCCGCGGTAGTGGGCGAACCTTTCAACAATTGGCCGCAACGTTGACAGAATCGATGTTCCTCTCCGTGGATTAACTGGCATTGATTACAATACGGCATGTTTTCTCACCACTGACTCCATTTAAAAATGTCTACCACATTCTCCCGCCAAAGCAAAGGAAATTAGCTGTCCGGTTGGGGAATAAGTTGATTTAATTATTAAGATAAGTTAGTTAACCATGCAGCGCTCAAAATCTGCGGCATAATGCGGTGGCCGGGTGAGAAAAAACCCCGGTAAAATAGTGGAAAGGCCCCCTGGCCCCTTGACAATACCCCCTGCACTCCGATATAAATATATGGTTCTGATTCAGGAGTCCAGCATACGGAAAACTTATGGAAACTATGAAAAGCTATACCGCCCGGACGGGGGAAGTGATGCGCTCCTGGTACGTGGTGGACGCCCAGGACAAGGTCCTGGGCCGTCTGGCCAGCCGTATCGCCATGGTGCTGCGGGGCAAGACCAAGCCCACCTTCACGCCCCACATCGACACCGGGGACTTTGTGGTCGTGGTTAATGCCGCTCAGGTGCAATTGACCGGCAGGAAGTTGGACAATAAATTTTACTACCATCATTCCGGCTTTCCTGGCGGGATCAAAGAGATTTCGGCCCGGAAACTCCTCCAGAAGAAACCGGAGGATATTTTGCGTCATGCCGTCCGGGGCATGTTGCCCAAAAACAGTTTGGGAAGGCAGCTGCTGAAGAAATTAAAGATTTACGCCGGCGGAGACCATCCGCATGAGGCCCAGAGCCCGGCGCCCTTTCCCTGGGAGGATTAATGGCGGAGCAAGTAGGCATCCATGCCACGGGTAAGCGCAAGTCAGCGATAGCCCGGGTTTATCTGCGTCCCGGCAATGGCCGGATTATCGTCAATCAGCGGGAATTCGAAGATTACTTCCCCATGGAAACCACCCGGAACCTGGTGCGCAAGCCCTTGCTCCTGGTGAATGCGGGCCCGGAGTTCGACATCCTGGTCAACGTCCGGGGCGGAGGGCTGGAAGGACAGGCCGGGGCCGTTAAACACGCCCTGAGCCGGGCCCTGATTCTGTTCAACCCGGAGCTGCGTCCGGCCCTGAAAAAGGCCGGTTTTCTCACCCGGGACGCCCGCATCAAAGAGCGGAAGAAATACGGCCTCCGGGGCGCTCGCCGCGGCTGTCAGTATTCCAAGCGTTAAACAGTGGCCAGTAGTCAGTTGCCAGTTGCCAGTACGATAATTGGTAACTGAATGGCTGGCGTTCTGGACTTCAAAACTGTCAGGTTTTTTTTGACGGGAAGGCCGGAGAAGATGTGGCCGGAAGCCAGTTTGACGGTATGAAAGGCAAACTGACTACCGGCCACTGACCGCTTAACTCCCCTCCCAGCAAAAATATTTTCCTTCCCAAACGCCATGGACAAGATCAAAGTTGCAGTCATCGGCGCCTCCGGTTACGCCGGGCTTGAACTGGTGCGCCTTCTGGCGCGGCATCCGGGCTGCGAACTGGCGGCCCTGACCTCCCTGGAATATCCGGGCCGCCCCTTTTCCCAAATCTTTCCGGCCCTGGCCGGCCTGGTCGACCTGCCCTTCAGCCAGGACCCGGCCCCTTCAATGATCGCGGCCGCGGCCGAAGTGATCTTTACCGCGGTGCCCCACCAAACCGCCATGGGCATGATCCCCGCTTTCCTGGCCCAGGGGTGCAAGGTGGTGGACCTGAGCGCCGATTTCCGCTTCCGGGACCTCAGCCTCTATGAGCAGTGGTACCAGGAGCATACCGCGCCGGAGTTAAACGCCGAGGCGGTGTACGGCCTGCCCGAACTCCACCGGGATGAGGTGCGCCGGGCGCGCCTGGTGGGCAACCCGGGCTGTTATCCCACCGGGGTCATTCTGGGGCTGGCGCCTCTGGCCCAGGCCGGGCTGCTGGTTCCCGATACGGTGATCGCCGATTGCAAATCCGGCACCAGCGGCGCCGGACGCCAGGGGCTGCTGGGCATATCGTTCTGCGAAGTCAATGACGGCTTCCGGGCTTACAAAGTCCTGGAGCACCGGCATACCCCCGAAATGGAGCAGGAGCTGAGCCGGCTCGCCGGGACCCCGGTGAGCGTCACCTTTACGCCGCATCTCGTGCCCATGAGCCGGGGCATTCTGGGCACGTTGTACGCCAATCTGTCGGAGCCCAGGTCCGAAGCGGATCTCCGGGAACTCTACGCCAAATTCTATCAGGGCCATCCCTTTGTGCGCCTCCGTCCGGCGGGAAGTCTCCCTGATACCCGGGATGTGCGGGGGGCTAATTTCTGTGATCTGGCTCTCCGGGTGGACCAGAAACGCCGGAGCGTTATCGTCATTTCGGCCATCGACAACCTCACCAAGGGCGCGGCCGGCCAGGCGGTGCAGAACTTCAACCTGATGATGGGCTTCCCCGAGACGCTGGGGTTGGAGACGCCGCCGTTCCTGCCGTAGCCATCAGCCGTCAGCATTGTTTCCCAGGTTTATGAACATTAAGCTCGGGCGGGAAAGCCAAGGAAACCGTCTCAAAACTAAATGACTTTAGGAGTTAAGACGGGCTCAAAACTGCTCGCCTTTTATCGAACCAGGCTTTGCCTTCTATACAAAGATTCTGAGGTGGAGGCTCTTATTTTTGGAGGGGGGCCTCCTGTTCTCACCTTACCTGCATTGCAGGACCAAACGCCCCGCCTGCCAGTGCCGGAAAAGCTTCTTAAGATTCACGATGGTGCACAGCAACGCCCATTGGGTGCGGACATTGGCCAGGCCCTTGACCGTCCAGCGCCAGAAGTCCTGATGCCGCTTGATCCAGGCAAAGGGCGGTTCCGCAATCGCCTTTCTCAGGCGCAGCAGCTCTGCCTTCTCTTGCCTTTTTCGACGTTGTCGCACCATGGCCCGATGGTGCGGGCCGATCTCCAGTTGTCGGCCTTTGGGGTCCCGGCTGCACTGGCGGCGCACGGACAATCCCGAAAATTTCGACAGCGGTAAACCCTGACCGGATACTTCCCGCGGTTGGTCTTGGTGCGCTCATAGCTGAGAACCTGGCCCCGGGGACAGAGGCAGCAATCCCGCGCCTCATCATAGATAAACCGGCTGGTATGATAAGGCCGGTCTTCCTCGGAACCCGCCGGGGTCAAAACCTCGTAGCCCCGCGTCTCGGCTTGGGCTATCTCGGCCGCCGAGACGTAACCGCCGTCCGCCAGGGTCTCCTGAGCCGTGGCCCCGAGGTTCTCCTGCACCTGGTCCAGCATGGGCACTAGTTGTTGGTTGTCCGTCTCGGCATTGACTACCTGGGCCGCCACCAGCAGGCCGCTGGCCCCGCCGGCCGCCACCTGGGCATTGTAGGCCGGAGCCACCCCAGCGCCCACCTTCATCAACCGGGCCTCCGGCTCGCCCGGATGGAGGTGGTCCCGATCAGCAGTTGCCAGCATCTGGAGCGCTTCCTGAATGCGTTGCCGCCGCACCGCTTGATCTTGCAACTCCTCCGGCAGAAGATAGGAACCCCGTTCTTGAACCTGGGCGGCTTCCACCTCGTTCATCACCTGGGCCACGGAAGCATCCAACCGGGTCAGGGCCTTCTCCAAATCCCGCCGGCGCCACACTCCCCGGCGTCCCGAGACGGCCTGGATCTTGGTGCCGTCCACCGCATGCAGCACCAATTGCAGCAGTCCGGCGTGCATCGCCACCCGTACCGACTGCTTAAATACTCGGCGCAGGGCCTCCCGGTTGTCCTGCCAAAACCGCCACAGGATATTGTGGTCCGGGGGCTTGAGGCCCGTCAGCCAGATGAGCCCCAGGTTCTCCCGGCAACCGTGCTCCAACTGCCGGGTGCTGCGAATCCGGTTCAGGTAACCGTAAAGCCAGACCTTCAGCAACATCCCGGCGCTGTAAGGAGGCCGGCCCATCTCCGCGGTCCGCACCCGAAAGCCCAGCCCTGGCAGGTCCAGAGAATCCACAAAATCCCGGATAAATCGGGCCGGGTGCTCCGGCCCCACCCAATCTTCCAGCAACGGCGGAAACATCATGAGTTGCTGATAATCTGCCTTAATCTCCCGAGACATGGATACCTCGCACACAGGGGATATTTGCTTATAATACATTTCCACCTGAATCGCGAGGTTTTGAGACGATTTCAAAGCCTCCGCCCTTCCCTCTTCCCCTCAAAAGCACTCCTTTGGTTTTTTCCGATCCTTGATATCCGCAAATCCCCCCTAACCCCAATGCTGTTCACTTAAGCGTGCCGAGATGAAAGGAAGTCATTTACCTTGTCATTCTGAGGGAGCCGAAGGCGACCGAAGAATCTCTAACTTCGTGAAAGAACGGAG
>Ga0351880_1114_pt1 | contig 20481 bp, 23 predicted proteins | sample BONcelFGM3001E13_FD_206766 | JGI IMG/M metagenome (GOLD analysis project Ga0351880, IMG submission 206766) | Enriched cells from coal bed in the Powder River Basin, Montana, United States - BONCAT cells FGM rep3 HSBNCT.FGM.300.1.E13 ...
CATGACTTGCTCAGCTTTTGCCGCGCGTTCTGGCGACAGCTCCACGCCCCAGGTTTCGCAGTTGAGAGCCTGGCCAAGCTGTGAAGCTGCCCAGCCCTCGCCCGCGCAGGGATCAAAAAGCCGGGCTCGGATTTCGGCAGGCGCAATATAGCTTTGAATGACTTCGATCACCGGTTGGTCGGTGGGGTAATACCCCATTTTTTCGATGGCAGGGGGACGCATATTCGACTCCTTTGGGGAAAATTAAAAGACCCCGCAGGAGTCGCGATTCACCCCCAGAGGGGAAAGCGCGCCCCTCCGGGGTCAGTTGGGTGAAATGATTCTCGGATGCGATCAGGCGGTGAGTTGGAGCGTTTCCTGCTGGAGCAAATCGGTGATTAAGCCTATCCAATCCGCTTGCAGATCGATTCGCGCTCCCAGAATGCAGTCGCCGCCGGTGGTAAGGTCATGTACGTACCGCTGGTTGCGAGCCTGTTTCCACAGCTCAATACCCCATTCGTCGAGGATGGGGATCTCCAGAGCGTCTTTGAGCCGGTCGATGAATAACCGCTTCAAATCCTGATCCGGGGTGAACGATCCTTTGAAAACGAGCAGGAATGCGTAGAGGTCTTCAGGTTCCCACTTGCGCGGCAATGCATTTCGCGCGATAAACGCCGCATGGTGGCTGGTGTAGTCCGGCATAGGCTGCCAGGCTTGTTCGTACTTCTCGACCGGCAGCAGGCTGATGTCGCCTGCGTCTTCTTGCGACATGCTCATTGGCTTATTCGCCATCAGCGTGACGCGCAGCGATTCCAGACTGGTTTTATAGCCGGTCAGACCGACATACACCAGATTATGATCGCTGTCGTAGGCAAAACCGCTGACGTAGCCCATGGCCTGTCCATTGCGCAGCTTGGGTACCGCGCCTGGAAATAGCCGCTCCTGTAAAGCCACACTCTGGTTCTCCTTTTTGGTGATCTTCCACACCACAATACCAGCATCAGTGCGCAGCAGCTCTTCATTCATTTCGCGCAGGATTTCATACAGCCCTTTCCAGGGGTGCGCGCCAGTGAACGTAACCAACGTCTCACCGGTTTTGATCTGAATGGTTCGCGTTTCGGCGTCCAGCGTTGCTTCGCCCAGGGTGAGGCGCCGGTACTTGGCCAGGATTTGTGGAAGCTTTGCACCTTCCTTTGCAGTGAAGAGATAGGCTCCGAGTTCCGAGTCGTACTTGAGAAACCCGAAACCACCAACGCTGTAATCATAAGGGTAGGCTGCCCGGTCCAGCGCTGCGCCAAGATCTTCGCGCGCCGGCAAACCGGAGCCGTCTTTATATGCCGCGATGATGATCTTGCCTTCTCGCTGCTTCGTGATGATCCTGTTCACTTTTTCTCGCAAGTACTTATCTTCGTAGACGTTCATGTGTTCCTCCTGTGTGTTTTGTTCTAAATGAATGACCAACGTTGTTGAGAGACCTGAATTACAACCAAGGTAATTGGGTTCTGGGGAAAAAATCCCAAGAACGACAAACGTCGATCTCACACTATGGAGTGAGTGTAGGGATCGACGTTTGGCTTTCTTGGTGGGTATATCGGGATGATAAGGGGGAGACATTGCTCCCCCTTATTTCTACTTACCGTCCACGTGCATTGGCATCAAGATATACTGATAATCCTCCTCTTCCCCTGTCGGGGATGCTTTACGGCCAGCCGGCCGGATGACCGCCGGTGTCTTGTGTGAACTGGTTTCGATAACCACGTTTTGAGTACGGATCGCCTCCAGTCCATCCTGCAAGAACTTGACGTTGAAGGCGATGGTCAGTTCCGGGCCAGTCACGGTCGCCGGGAGTTCAACCTCGCTCTCGCCGGTATCGCCGGACTCGGCCAGGACCGTCACTTTCCCAGTTTGATCCGCGCCAGGTGTCAGGCGTAGCTGGATCACATTGCCGCCCTCGCGGGCGATGATGCCGGCTTGCTTGCAAGCTTTGAGCAGATCCGTAGTGGCAATCACGGTGCGTGTCTTGTAACCTTTCGGTACGATCACCTGATAATCGGGAAAACGGCCGTCGATCAACTGCGACACGAGTTGCACATTTTCGGTGCGTAACACCACCTGCGAGCCGGTCGGAGGGATATACAACCTGACCTGCTCGGGTTTGGTGGCGCTCAGAACCCGGACTACCTCCTTGAGAGAAGACGCCGGGAGGATCACTTGTTTCTTTGTCACCGCAGATGGCAGAGGCGCCCGCTTGATCGCCAGGCGGAAGCCGTCGGTCGCAGCCATCGAAAGCGTATTACCGTCGAAGGAGATCTGTACTCCTTCCAGCACAGGCCGGGCTTCGTCTGAAGCGGCGGCAAAGGCGGTTCCCTGGATCATTTCACGCAGCAAGGATGCTGGCAGTGTTACTCCCTCAGAGACATCATGTTCAGGGAGGGGAGGGAACTCAGATGCTTCGGTTCCCCGCACCACGCCCTTGAACGTTCCGCTCTTCAACGTTGCCTCCGGTTTGCCATTCACCGAAAACTGTACTTCGCTATCCGCTAATGAATTGACGATATCGGTCAGTGTCTTGGCCGGCAGGCTCAATGCAATCTGCCCATCCAACCGCGCGTCCATCCAGGTGGATACACCCAGGGTCAGGTTCGTTGCCGCGAGCCGCAGCTGCCCACCTTCACTGGTAATCAGAATGTTCGCCAGGATTGCCAGGTGCGGGCTAGATGCTACTGCCCGGCCCACAATCGAAAGGCTTTCTGCGAACGCGCTTTTTTCAACGATTACTTTGTTGCTCATCGTTTGGTCCTCCTTTGAAATTCTCGTGTACGTTACTTTGTTTCGGTTATCGAGCTATCAAGCCAGGCGCACAATGTCTGCACGGCTGCCCGGTCTTCGGACATCCGGGTCATCACATCCTGATCAGATGGTGGCTGCCATTGCTCCACGATTCTTTTGATCACAGCTTCCAGGTCGTCCAATGAAAGCACTTGCGGTACGGCCGGTTGGTTGTCCCCTTCCCATTGCGAAGCCAACAACCTGCTGGCCTGACTGGATGGAAGGATGTAAGCAGTTCGGTCTATGCGGTCGATCACCAGCCGGCAGTCTGCCTCACACTCCGAAGAGCCCAGGTTGAAGCCGACCAGGTGCGGGTAAATGTGCCGGTGCTGAACGTAGGCCAGGTAACCCGGCCAGTGGCCGGTGAACGAAATGTAGCCATCCGAAACCATTACTTCATCGCCGCACGGCTCCCACCATAAGGCCAGATATCGCGCCTCCTCGCCTCGCCGGTAACCCACCGCCTGTTCTAACAAGGGAGCAGGCGGAACCGGGATTGAAAGAGGGATGAGATTCCATCCATTGGATTGAGCCAGGTCTTGTATCTTTGCATCTGAAACAGCCATTTGTATTCTCCATGTTCAAATTTTGAGGGGTTACAACAGCGAACCTCAGGATGAATTCCATCCTGAGGTTCATTTGCTTTCTTTTGAATGCTGCTACTCGTCGAAGAAGCCGGCCGATTCGCCGCCATCCACCCAGTACGACTCGTCGTCACCCAGGCGGGTGGCATTTTCGTACTGTTCTACCAGAGGCCCTTCGTCCGGCTCATAGTCCGGTTCCCACAGCGCTGGGTTGATTGCCCTGCAGGTCATCACCCGGTCTAGCACGATTTCACGCCAGTTGAGCGGGTCGATTTCCAACAGGTCCCGCCGGATGGTATCCGCCAGGATCACCGAGGTTTCCTCGGTCAGCGTATCGGTGGGGAGGTTGTGAGATAAAACCGTCTGTGCGATGGCTTCGGCGATCTGTCCCCAGGTGACTGCGAACGCAGGTGCATCCGCCGGGTATCCGCTGTGAGCCAGTATCTTTGATATTTCAAAACCCAATTCCAGGTTTTCGTTCATCTTTGGTTCTCCTTGTGATTAGCGCGGAAGAAAGGCCGGTTGGTAGGATTCCAGCGCCGGCAGGTATACGCCGCACATGCGTTTGTACAGTTCGATCACCAATGCCAGGTTATTTCCGGCGTATTTGCGCAGCGTGTCGCGATCCATATTGGCGACCTGCGAACCATCCAGATCAGGCAGCGGGTTCTGAATTCCATAACGCTTGCAGACCCATTTCAAGCCGCGTGCATTGCCCCAGTTGTAGAGGATCCCCATCAGATCCACGACCGGCTCGGTCTGGTACTTCGCCAGGCGTGGCATCAGCGGAACTTCGATGTTCAAGGCAAACGAACGGCGCAGCAGATATGGCAGGTCAAAGCCCAGGATGTTGTAGCCGCACACGCGCCCATTCAGCTGGGCGAAACTGCTCCAGAAGAAGCGAAGCAAAGCCGCTTCGTTCGGAGTTTCAGGGTCGCCCACCAGGCAGACTTCCGCGGCATTTTCCAAACCGCGCTGTATGGCGACGGCGATTACTTTTCCCAGGTCGGCGTCCAAGGGCGCCTGCTGGATCTGTTCGGCTTTCTTTTCGGTGACATATTGAGCGATTTTGTCGGCATCTTTGTAGTTGGCCGGAGCAGCGGGTTCCGGGAGGAACCCAATTGCATCCGGGTTGGTGGCCGTTTCAATATCAAAGAATAAAATTGGCTGCATCTGTTTCTCCTTTGCTTGGTTGGGTGCACACCAGAGCAAAAGCTATTCGCTCTGGTGTGCGATGATTACGAAAATCCCATCCCTTTTTCTTTGAGTGATACCCAGCGAGAAAGGCCGATCACCAGGTGATCCAGTACCGAAATGTCCAGCAGTTTACCTGCCTGAACGATGGCGCGGGTCACGCTGACGTCCTCTGGGCTGGGGGTCGGGTCAGTCGAGGGATGGTTGTGGGCGATGACCACGCCTGCGGCATTGCGCTGCAGGGCCGGCTTGAACAGCTCTCCTACGCGGACCATCGAGGAATTCAAGCTGCCGTGGTAGACCTCCACCACGTCCAGCACCCGGTTGCGCGTGTCAAGCACGACCACCACCAGGTATTCTTGCTCGCGGTGGGCCAGGAGCGGCATCAGGATCTGCGCCGCGTCGGATGGGGAGTGGATCACCGGACGATCATCTTCTGGCTGGAGCAGCTTTCGCCCCAGCGCCAGCGCAGCCTTGATCCGCAGCGCAGTCTGGTTGCCAATGCCGTCCACCCGGGCGATTTCACTGACATGCGCCTGGGCGATCTTCTGCATGGTGCCAAACTGGCTGATCAGGCGTTCGGCGTGCTCGATCTGGTTGGAGCCTCCGATGATCACTGCCAGCAGTTCAGGTAAATTGCAGGCATCCGGATCTCTTGCTACCCGGTAGCCCGGCTGCTCACGCACCGGCAGAAGTTTCAAACGCGGAAGCGCGTACGTCTGGCCTTTGGGGTCTTGTAGTAAGGGCATTTGGGTTTGAGTCATTTGTCTGTCTCCACTAAATGCGACGTGGGAGACAGTCGCCCCACGTGGGGACAACGTCCCCCACGTCTGGGGTCGGGTAACTGCGTCAGGCAGTCGGGTCATAGCCGGTCTCTTCGAATACCCGGCGACTAATCGCCGCGCACTCTTCCCAGGTCATGATTTCGTCTCGCCGCACGCCGGGATATCCGGGCACAGGCGGGAAGAGCCAGGGATTCTCTGCCAGGTTCTTTTGGATGCGTTGCGCTTTGGCTTGCAGAAAGTGGCTTAATCCGCCAGTCTGACAGCGCCAACCGGGCGTTTTGGTGTACTTCCCATCCCACTTCGGATCTCGGAAGGTTTTTGCGCCGCAGATTGGGCAGGCAGCAGGGTCAGGCGATTCTGGCGCACGTGTGCCGCCGGCTTGTAAATACCGCCGGACCGCGTCAATCGCTTCGCAGTATGGTGCGCCGCAAGCGCAGGTCTTATCTTTGCTTACCCGGTGATAGCGATGATTGTCTTGCCGGCCCAAGTCCACCAGGTACTGGTATCCCTGAATGGAAACGGTGGGAACCGGTGGATCTGGACCGCGGACTGGAGCCGTGGACAGACCCTTTCGAAACGCAGCGCGCAGGTTTTGCCTCCTTTCCTCTGAGCGCGAATCAATCGATGCAGGTGCGGTCTTCATAGGCCATTTCCAGGAACCAATCCACAGGGATCTGTCGATCTGGTGCAGGCTCAACTTGTTCAGCCGGTGTAAGATCGACTACCAGCGGCTGATCTTCTTCAGCCACGACTTGCACGTTGCGCACGTGCGGGATAAACCAGACCGCTGTGTCATCCTGATAAGGCCCGCCGTGGCTCATCTTGGTAAAGGGGGTGAGATTATTCAAGGCCCGCACCCAGACCGTTCCGGGGCGCGGCCCTTTGGCATAAATCTCGACTAGGATATTTGCATCCCCATAACAGGTGCTCACGGTGATTTCGCCCGTGATCATGTGATCCTCCTTTGGTATAGAAACGATCAAAGGGCACGCCTATCCGGCAATGCCCTTTGATCCTCTGGTGATTATCGGTTGTCGATTTGATTAGAAGGGAATGTCGCTTTCGGCCAGACCAGCGCCGATGGCTTCACCTTCCTCTCCGTCTTCACGGCTGGACAGAAAACGAACGGTCGATGCAGTCACTTCATAGGAAGCGCCGTGTTTGCCGTTGTTTTCCCATACGTGCGGCCCGCCTGTTTCCGGGTCCGGCGTCAGCCGGCCTTCGACCAGCACCTTGCTCCCCTTGTGGAGGAACTGATTGCAGGTTTCCGCCTGCTTCCCCCAGACGGTTACACGGAACCATGCGGTTTCCTTCACCGGCTGGCCGTTAGCGCCAGAATAGCGGCGGTTGGTAGCAACGGACAGCGTAGTCACGGGCTGCCCAGAGGGGGTAAAGCGCATTTCGGGCTCTTTCCCCAGGTTTCCGATCAGAATCAGCGTTTGAAACATTTGGTTTTCCTTTCTTTGACTTCGAGTTTATGCAGCAGTTGGGATGCGATTGGCGGAAATCCAGTTCCGCAGGTCGGTCTTGGAAGCCGGCTGTTTGCCCATCTTTTTGATGTAAGCGTCATAAGCTTCCTGCTCGGGCGCATTGCCGTTCACACTCGTGCCATCCATGTACAGGCGAGAAGGCGCAGCTGGTGCCGATCCATTTGCAGGACGATGATCGGAGGCTCCAGTATTTCCTGTGTGGCTCTGTTCCGTCCCGGCAATCTGGGCAATTTCCTTGTCGTACAGCGTATTTCCAAACTGGTCACCCAGCTGGCGGAAACAGCGCTTCAGGCAGTCGGTCACTGAACCGGCCAGAGCCATATCCAGCGCCTCAGGCGTATCGCCGGAAAAGACACAGCGCCCAAGATCGGCATGGGAATATACCGCGCCTTTCAAGGTAATACTGACTTTCCCAGTCGCGTACACAATACCCACATCCTCAACCTGAAAATTGCCATTCGCGTCCATTTGCGGAACCTTGCGCCGTTCTTGCTGGTTCCAGACCATGATTTTCTTCTGCCAGCGCACGACCACCGGTTCGCCCAGCAGATCGAACGACCAGGCGAAGTCGAAAATGGCGTTGGCGCGATCAATCACGTCATAACCTTCAAGGTATGGAACTGTTCCCTGGCCTGGCGCCTGGCGGCGTTTGACCCGGGTCATATCCAGCGGCTGGCGTAGCTCCCACAAGACACGATCCAACCGGTCCTGCAAGCTTTCTTCTGTGTTTACATTCGTCTGGTCCATTTGCGTCTCCTGTTGCGATATTTGTTGTTGTGCCGCCTCTGAAAGGCGCACCCCTTCGATGTGTTTGCATCGCAGGTCTGGCCCGCGCTGCTGAAAGTCTTTACAGGTGCAGCTCCACACCTCACCCTGCATGGAAACCACGTAGGGCAGCTTGTCTCCGTTCCTGACCGTCCATTGAAATGGACTGGTGCGGGTAATTTGAAAGCTGCCAGCGTGTATTGCAGCGTAAGCACGTTCAGTCCGTTCAGTTTGAGCCTGTTCCTGCAAATGTTTCGAGGTGTCCTTGCCATCCTGATCCGTCATGTTCCTCCTTTGGTGTGTAAAATCCAACGTAGAATAAGACTGATGTTTGAACAACAACCCAGGTAACTTCAACCACTCTGAAATGGAAATTCAGAGCAGCAAACGCCAGCCGGCTAGAAAACTAAGCGGTTCGCATTTGTTGCTCTGGAAAATCGTTGTGAGGTGAGTTGCCCCAAATCTACGGGGCAACTCACCAATATCTTTGTTTTCGTATGTGATATGAGCCTTCCAGGAACATTTCTGGCGTACAAGGCTGTTTGTTAAAGTGCAAAATAAAAAAGGAGGAACCACAAACCACCCGATAAACGGGTATGCCTGTGTTCCTCCTTTGACCCCGAAGCGCTGTGCTTCAGGTAGAAAAACCGAACCGGATCCGCGCGAGATTAGGTTTTATCGCATATGCGGCCGAGACCTGGTTGCCCAGGGATTGCGGCCGGCGGCGAGATTATTCAGCGGTTAGGGATGGTTTCGGTTTTTTCTCTGTGTTATTGCCGTTGTCCATGACGATCAAACGGCGGGCAACGATTTCGATGGCGTTGCGGTCAATTTGCACCTGGTTCGGCTTGAGCCCGGTGGCTTCCACCTGAAACTCGTTATTGCTTTGCTTGTGAGCCTTTTCGAGAAACTCTTCCAGGCTCTCCTTGAAATCGCGGGATTGGATGAATCCGTGCACCCGCAGGCGCATCCCACGGTGGATCTGGATCAGCCCGTTTGCGCCGCCGCTCACACGCACGTTGACGTAGTCGCCGCTGTCGCGTTCGGCATCCAGTTTCTTTGCGGGCATATCGCTGTCGCGATACACACCCAGGCGGAAGAAAAGGTCATCTGTGTACTTCCACGGTTCGCGGACGACAATACCTTCCAAAATGACTTCGTTGATCAATCGCTCCTCCAGTTGGTGGCTTTTTGGGCCTCGAAAATCGGTTAAACAGGTTGGCCGGACGGTTGCTCAGGGGATAAGCAATGTCCGGCCAACGGGGAAAATAGCGTGCAATAGAAAGGGTATTCAGTTTACAGGATCATTATATCGATCTAACTGGCCTCATCCTAGAGAGCGCCGGAAAACAAGTCAGTGTGTCAGTGCTCTTAGTTTGGCAATCCCAGTTTGGGAGACGATCACATCTGGGACTACGGAGGGGAAGAGTATCGAAAGGTCGGCTGAAACCGTGACCTGTACCATGTTTTCCCCGCCACTCACCTGAATGCCGGTGACATATGCATGGACGCCCTTGTTGGAGAGGCCGGCTGAATTGAGCGAGGCGTAAGATTGGGCGTTGGACCAAGTCTTACCGGTGGGCACCAGGCTGCCGCTGTCTTGAAACGTGCGCGCATTGATTTCAGCAGATGCCGCCACAGCAGCCGCATCCGCGGCCTTCGCCACCTCAGAAATGGCATAGAAATACCGCCCCAGTTCGATGGCAAGCGCAAAGGTTGGCACGAGCACAAAACCGATGAACACCGCCCAGAAGGTCATGGTGTACCCACGCCGGTCGCGATGAAGCCGGTTCACTACCAACCCTCCTGGCGGAAAGTGGAATCCGCGCTGACAACAAAGGTCTGGCCGGGAAGTCCGGGAAACAGGCTGGTCAGGGGAGAGAGGAAGTTGGTCACCGAGCCGCTGACCTGGATCTGGAGAATGCTGCCGGCGCTGCCGCCGGGCGCAAGCACAGACACAGAGGGGTTCTGGACGATCCCCGCCGCTGAGATGGATGATCGGGCGGCGCTGGTGGCGTAACAGGCCGGGCAGGTTTGGGCCACGCTGCCCATGCGTGCGCCATGCCGCGCAGCAGACTGCACCGCCTGCTGGGCATAAATCACCATTCCCAGGTTGACGATCGCCAGCATGACGAGAATGGCAATTGGGGTCGTGATGGCCGCCTCCAACATCTCTATCCCGCGATGATCTTTTAGGAAACGCATAAACCTCCGTTTGGGTTCTGCCGGCGTTTTCTCTTTCACCGGCAGAACCGCAGGGATTAGATCTTGCCGGCAATATCGGTGACGATTGCGGCGATGTTGGCGCCGAGCAGGCGATACGCGCCATAGGCTACTAAAACGACCACTGCGATGATCAGGGCAACTTCAGTCGACTCGATGCCCCGATGGTCTTTCAAGAAACGCAAATCAGATCACCTCCTTTCATTTCAGGATGAGGGGAACAGCGGTGTAAAGCAGGGTTCCCAAGAAAATAGAGATAACGTAGGGGACGGATGTTTGCTTGCGAAAGTAGGCTACCATGCCTTGAAGTCCGCCAATCAGGGTGATGGGGAGGACGACTATCGGGCTGCCAAATGCCAGAATGACTGCGGACATCAGCTTCATGTCTGCTCCGCCCATTTTGTCTAGATCCCATAAGAACCAGATGGTAAAGAGCGCCAGGCAGGAGATAGCAGAAGCAGGTTCAAAAATGGCAGCGAATGCGGAGAAAACGGAAGCGAAGGATCGCCGCTGAGCTGGGATTGTCATTTCTGAAACCAGACAAAGGATAATGGTTAGGAGCACCGGCAACCAAAGGCCATGAAAAACAGCATAAGCACCGGATCCCACAAGTGCGGTTAACGTCAACCAGGCCGGGACTTCGCGGAAACGTAGATCAAAGTATGTGGCGATGAGAAGCGGAGCGCAAATCAGCATGGAATGGGCCTTAAACAAATAGGCCAGACACCACCTGGTGGTAAATGTCTGGCCAACGATTTGATAGGATTCTTCTATATTATAGTGATCGATATGGCATCATCCTAGCAGTGGTGCAACAAATTGTGCCGCAATAATAACGACCTGCTTTCTAACAAAGAGAATTTTATGATTATGGAATCTACTCACTTAACCAAGGCAAATTTTTGTTTGGACCGTATATGTAGTTATTTTGAATGTAAAATTTGCCAGATTCCTTTGGTCCATAAATATATCCATTCTGAATATAATAGCGTCCACTATTAATAGGGCCATAAATGTAGCCGTTTTGAATATAAAATTGACCTGACATTACTGGGCCGTAAATATAGTTATTGTGAAAATAATAACCGGTATACATTTCTTTCTCCTAAAGAATTATCCCTTATCCGTTTAGATGTTCGCCCATTATAGACAGGTCTAGCATCATCGCAGTTTATACTTCCGTTCGCTGAATGTTTTACCTGACTGAGCAGTGACAGGAATACTCCGTTTTCTTTTTTGAGCTTTAGTGAGAGGAAGTATCCCTTGTATGATGGTGACGAAAACCAGCACGAGGAAACAAAGGAAAATTGAGGTATTCACAGGAGTGGTCGAAAGACCAACCTGTAACCGTGCCGGCATTCGATCGATGGCAAATAAGAAAACTTCCCAGAAAGAAAAAGTCATCGCCGCAACCAGCGAAGCAGCGAGAAAAGGATAAAAGTGTTTTCTGCGGTCTGTTGCGTAGGCAGCTAGGCGTATGATCGATGAGAACGTGAGCCATAGAAGGACGATAGCAAAAATAGGGGAAATTTCCCAACCCGATTCGATTACCGGTAGCAGCCAGTTCGGATTTTTGGTAAACATATCGTTTTCCTCCTGATCCAGAGATTAACGCACCTTTTTCACCTTAATTCGGTCGTTCATACCGTTCACCTGAAGATAGTTATTACCTTGATCTTCTATAATCTGAGCGGCTGGGCGATAGGCGTAGTGATAATGGTATTTGTATTCTGCCTGTTCCCAAATTTGCCCATTGGTAAATTTGAAAATTCGGCCACCGTCGAAACCGTAAAACGACCCTTCAATATTGCCATCGACGACAATTCTCAATTTTGCTCCTTTTGCCTGGCTAGATTGGTAACTAAATTCGTCGGATTTCATAAACGAATCAGACCCGGGTTGAACAATTCCGGTTGAGCCTCGTTCCGAACTACGCAGCTCAATATGGAGGAGGATCGTAAATCCCCATCGATTAGCTCATCAGTGTTCTCCCCTCTGAGTAAGCGAAGTGCCTGAGCTAATACCACTGTCGCAGCAACTGCACCCACAAAGGAAGCGCCAACGCTGTGGCCAGCCAGCTCAATCAAGCCGCAATGATCTAGACCCTTTTTTTGAAGTTGCAGGTATGCGGGTTGTTGAATGAGGTGCTCGATCGGATTATTTCCGTTGTTCGTGAACTTCCAGCATTGATCGGCTGGCCGACTTGCTGGGAAAGAGTGAATCTTCAAGCCTAAGTATTCTTGGATTCCTTTCCCCAAACCTGCTTCGATAATTCGTTTAAACCCCGTCTTGTCCAGCACCCGGCGAGCTTCGATATTGTCAACACCGCACAGAGCAAGAGCGGGTTCAGTATCATTGATAATGAAATCATCTGCGAATCGACGCTCAATTAGTGTGGTCTGAAAGCCGCGTTCTTCACACCAGACAGCCATTGCGCGGGTCTTCTTCATCCCGATCAGCGTTTGGTTGGTCAAAAGGGAAGTGCTATCGTTGGCATCTTCCAGGGCATCGATGTCCTGCAATACGAGCTGGACATCACATCCTACCGGATAGGGCAAGAAACCTAGCGTCCATAAATACGCTTGGCCAAGATGGCCGAGACCAATCAACCACAATTTCGAAGGTAAACTATCAAGTACCGGACCAGGATCTGCATCAAGCCAGGAGACCTTTGAGTCAGGCCGCCACAAAGACAACCCAACCGGCCGGTGACCGGCCAAGGTATTATCGCCGCGGATAAACTGAAATGCTTCAGAAACCGCAAGCGCTCCGGCTAGAACGCCTGCCGGTGTAAATGTTTCCTCAAGCGAAAAGGAAATTGGATCACGGGTTGGCAGTATACCGCCGTTCCAGCCGCGGACAACGGATCGCACAGAAAATTCGTGAGAGGCATCCTCTAGAGCGGCATCGCCAAAATATATCAACGGCAGCCCAGGTTCTGGTTCGTTGACAATTTGGCCCTGCAGGTCGTTTATAGCTTCTGCCAGGATGGAACAGCGTCGCCAGGGTATCCTCAATGGTATATCCAAATCACCTGAAACCTGAACACCTCCTAGGAAGCAGCGCCGGCCAGTATTGACTGCTGTAAGCAGGCCAGCTTGATAGGCAGTAGAAGCAGCTGCCCCCTTATCCACCTGAATCGCCAAACGGTAACGACTCAGGATCTGTTCCGCTTCTTCTACAGAAGCGGCTTCGCCCGAGTCCATCATCAGTTTCACCAGCCGGTGTAATTTACTACTTCGGATCAAGTTTTCCATCACGTTAACTCCACGTACCGATATAAAAGAATTTCGCCGCATTACGTCCAAGATAGGACTGCCATGTGTGGTTGCCCTGGTATTCATATACACCGAGCTGGTGTGGTTTCACAGATCGTATGGCCAGATTAGGAACGATGATGGCGATATGGCCAGCTGTACCGATCATGGGATTTTGCTCATCCGTATCACTTTGTATTGGCCGACCTGGATGGGTATGAATATCCGCTAACACATCAAGGTCGGCATTACGACAAATTCTCCATAGATCCCGAAAGTAGGACCCATCGAAAACGATGATGCCAGAGTCAAGGCAATGCGGGTCAAGGTCATCGTAATAAACGATTTTGGTAATCCTGCGTTTTTCACCCTCTTGGCGGCCCAGCAGGAAGGCGCCGCTTTCGCGGCGCCCCATGCCGCGCCATTTCAACTCGGCCAACCCCTTCTGCCATAGTAGGGTTGGACAGCTGATCTGGTGCTCAGGCGCTATGAGGTCCCGTATAATCGCTCGAATTGAGAAGTTCATGGATTGCGTCCAGGTATAGCGTAATGTCGCTAGTAGGTTTCCAGATCAGGTGGGCATGCTTTGTATGCCAGTCGGTGTGGCCTTCAATGGATATCCGATCGCATGGCAGGTACAAACAATGCCCCTCTTTCCAGTCCGGTCGGAATACTTTGGGAACACGGTTCTTCCCGCCTGGCCATTTTCTAGGTTCTAATGGCGTATTGTGTTCCAGATCCCAGGGTTGGGCGGTAACAGCAGTATCCGGATAATTGGAGCACTCAAAGCGGAAACCGTATGCGCTGGGCCATTCTTCATGGGTTGTAGCACTGATGCTAATCACCACGTGTGGCCAATCAATCGAGATGAGTTCCCACTTTTTTTGTTCGACTCCACTTTGGAATGGCCCTCCAGCCAGATGCGCGCAAAAAATTTGCTCATCCAGGGATTTCCTCTCTTCCATGCCTACCCCTCGACGCGCTCTTTTGCTACCAGATCGAAACAAATCTGGCACTGACCAGGTTGAACCAGAGTGCCCACATGTGTGTCGTCGGATGGCCGGTCTGTCGAGCCACATAGCTGTAGCGCGTATTCGCTGGCATCTACATCGCTCAGTTTATATTTCTTGTCAGCCCACAGTTTAATGGCTCGAATAGTCACAGCTGGCGAGAAGGGGTGTTCCTCCTCGCGGCTTTGAAAATTTACCGTGACGCGAATACGTGGGCAGGTATGGACCTGCACCCTGCTGCGGGGCTGGATGCCGGCTGTTTCTAAGGGAAGATCGAGGGACAGGGGATCATCCTTATCTTCCACCCATACCTGTGGCATCTGCCCGTCTTCCAACTGCAAGCCCTTTTCTTTTGCGGCTTCGATGAGATCCTGCACGTTTCCACTCGCCGGCACTTTCACCAGTACAAGCCGGGCAATGCCAGGGCCTTGTAAAAACACTTCAACCATGTGCTTCTCTTCCATTGAATAACTCCTCTGCCTTTTCGGCAAATTGAATAGTAGTAACCCAGGAGCGGCGTTTTATACTCCTATGGTCCTACTATGTACAATCGCAAGAGGATTAAAAAACCGGAAATGGAAAAGAAAATGGATCAGATAATTACCTTGAAACGAAAGTAATTAGGTGGTTGGCATGGCCGGACAGATGAAGTAATCAGGGCAGCGTGGGCAGTGGCGAGAATCTTTTGGCTCAGGCGGGAATTGGTCCGTTGAAATCCCCTGGATGGCATCCTCAAAGGCTGAACAATGGGCCTCGATCTTTTTGGCAGTCAGGTTTGCCAGCTCGGTCTGCCCGTTTGTCAGGGAAAACACCTCGACCTGGTAGACAGCTTGAGTGAGCTGCTGGGCGGCTCGATGATAAAGGCCATAAACTTCATTTTGTTCAAGTTCACTGGAAGATATCCGCCCCGTCCGCATGCGCCGGAAGACGTAATGGCCCTCCTCGTCGATCTCGATGTGATCGGGGGAAAACAAAACCGTTCCGTTCTTTAAGCGAATTTGAACCACTTCACTTTTTTTGATCTTACGACCTTTTGAAAATACTTCTAAGGCGCGAACCATCATCGCTTCCGCGTTTTTTCGGTAAATCGTCTCAAAGGGGTGGCCATCCAAATCGGTGGTGGCCCATTGCGATGCTAACTGTTGGAAAACAGCTTCAATCTCTACCTGTCCAGTAAGCGCATGCTGCTCCTGAACCCAGGTTAAAAGTTCACGAAGGCAGCGGTGAAACCTTAAAAAGGCTGTTTCTTCGCTCTGACTAAAAGATCCCAGAATCACTTCGTAATAATATCGGCGGGGGCAACGCAGGTAGAGCTCGAGCGTTTCTACTTCGAAGGTCTCCATCGAGTCGGATGGCGTTATGCTGACTGGTTTCGCCCTTACTTCAGAGTTCGCTTCACTCTGTTTTGGAGGAGCGGCAGGCCGGGCTCGTTGAGGGGGAATAGCCGAAGCGATTAATGGCAGAAAATCAGATGGTTTGCTTCCCCTGTTGTTATACCGTTCGGCACGCGATAAGCACAATACATCTCTGGCGCGGGAAAGGGCGACAAAGAATAGACACATTTCCTCCTCGTTGTGCGCGTCTCGTGGATCTTGGGCGATCATTCCCTTAGGTGGGTAGCAAGTCTGCGACTGCATAGAGGATGGAAACTTTCCCTTGCCCAGGATCGGCAGATAGACAGCTTTGAACTCCAGCCCTTTACTGCCATGAATGGTTAAGAATCGCACCGCATCCATAGATTGCCCTGCATCTGGAATCTGGCGGAGCTGCTTCTCTTCGCCAAAAATCTCCAGCCGGCGTACATAATCGAGAAATCGCCGTTTCAAATCTTTTCCATCTGCCGGCGCATGGTCTTGATCATAAACAAAACGCAGGAACTGGTAAATGGCAAGGCGTTGTTGAAGAACGGCCTGATTGGTTTCGTTCAGCAAAGGTAACAAATACCCACTGCGGTTAAATAGGTAATGGGTTAGCAGTGCCCAGGTTGCATGACCAAAGCAGAGATCCTGCAGATGTTGATCGAGGCATTCGAGTGCATTCCGACCCATTTCCGAAAGCTTTGGTTCATTTTCAAATCGACTGATCGCTTGCGGGAAAGGAACCTGATCGCTTTCGGCCAGGGAAAGGAGCACCTTCACATCCGCTTCGGAAAGATTGTACTCCGGGAAGGTCGCCACCCGGACGAAACCGCGCGCATCTCCATCCGCAAGCTCAATAAGCGAGAGCAGGTCACGGATTTCCGCTCTTTCGAAAAGGTCCCCAATATATAAGATGGGGATACCATGTTGTTCGAGCAGTGCAGCAATTCGGGCCAAATTGGTATGCGAACGACAGAGGACAGCTTGATCGCGGAAATGGATCCCTTGCGTGAAGCAGTACTGAATTTCCCTGGCAATGCGCTCCCCTTCATCATCCAGGCTATCCGCGCTTTCCAACAGTACAGAACCACCTTCATCTGGACGATTTGTTTCCCATGTTTCAAAGGGTATGGTTGTTTGGATGCCCATTTGTGGCGCAAGTGTAGAAAATGTTTTGACCAACTGGGGCTGCGTGCGATAATTTCGGCGCAGGGAAACAGTTCTTGCTCCAGGAAAATCGGTCTCAAACCAGACAATATTCAGAGGAGCAGCTCCTCTGAAACGATAGATTGATTGGCGGGCATCTCCAACAACCCACAAACCTTTTCCTTCACCAGCGACTTGTTTCAACATCAGCGCACAGGCACGGTTCACATCTTGATACTCATCCACTAAGATGTGCTGGTAGGTATTACGTGCGTCCTGACGAATTTCTGGGTGATCGGTGAGAATCTGAACAGTTTTAGCAATGAGATCCCCAAAGTCGATCAGCCGTTCCTGATCCAGGTAATTTTGGTAGACGCTGTATACGCCGGCAACTTCCAAAACTTTTTCAGCACGCACTTTCTCATCATCATTGGTGACATCCCGTATCATTTGTTCAGCCATCTGGCGATATTTCTCAGGACTCACTAATTCATCTTTTGCGCGAGAAATGGCCTGGAGAAAATCCCCTAGATAAAACGTGGGATCATACAAGGATTGGTAGTGATTCAGTTCGAGTTGGGGCAAGAGTTGTTCCATTAGAAGCAGTGCACTGACTGGATCGAGAATCTTTGGCGAAGTCGAAAGCCCAATGGCATAGCCATATTTACGCAGCATCTCCAACCCGAAAGCATGAAAGGTTCCCATCCAGACGGATGGCGACTGGTCAGGGAGCACCTGTGCCAGCCGCTCGCGCATTTCCTCCGCGGCTTTATTGGAAAAAGTTAAGACGAGAATAGCCTTTGGGGCAACCTGCTGCTGAGAAATCAGATGTTCAATGCGTCCAACTAGTGTATGCGTCTTGCCTGTGCCTGGTCCAGCTTCAACCAGGAGTGGACCAGTTGGAACATGCGCTGCCGCTTCTTGACTGGGATCAAGCTTTGAGTTTTTTGGTTTACCCTTCTCCTCGGCTGCTTCAGACTCCTTATTATCACTGGGTGGAAGGAGTAATGCATCGATTAATTGGTGGAACACCAGACTTTCGGGAACGCCAACGTACGTGGCAATATCTGCAGCGCTCCAATGCTCCAGGATGAACCATTTTCGGAGCTGGTATGCCGGAAGCAAAAATTCCCGAGCGAATACGTTGGCTTGGGCCTCGTGACGTTCCTTAGGACTATAGCTCTCTACTCGATCAACCCCTAGTGGGGATTTCTCTTCGGCCAGACGAGCATCCAAATCTGATGCTGAGCAGGAGCAACTTTTGTCTTCAAGCCAATGATGGGCAAATTCATGTGCTTGAAACAACGCAACCACGATAGGATCTATTTCGCGGTTGTACCAGATACGTTGTACATCCGGATCAAATACCGCTTCTGCTCCACGTAATAAAGGATCATCTGCCCGCAGCCCTTCACATTTGATTTCTGATATGGCTTCCGAGGCAGTGATAAGATCGATCGCCTTTTTACTACCTGTCCGGGTTTCGACTTCCAGACGTTTTTTCCGCGCTAATTGACGAACGGATTCCCATTGGTTCATGAAGGATCATTATCCCTGGATTCTTTAGAAAGCCAGTATTTTCGCTGTTCTTCGCTCAACAGATGGTCTTCACGAACCTCATCGAAAAAACTTCGCTTCTCATCTAATTTAGGGGTTTTGGACGATTTATAACGAGCTGTTGTGGGTTGCATGGGAGGTAAGGTTAGGTAGCGCGCAATTTCTCGCACATTTCTCTCTAAATTCTCAGCAAATGATTGGATGATTTCGAACGGGATTGTATCGTATGCGATGGCCCGCAGATCAATTTTTCGAATGAGTAAGATGGATAAATTTAGCACAATGGCGAATTGGTTTGCAGACATGCCTCTTAATTTTGCTTCCCCAAGGATCGACTGGAAGTATAAATTGGTTCTCTTAAATTCTTCTTGTTGATGAAACGCTTGTTGAGCAGCGGCCATTCCTAGCTGGATGAAGGTTATATCTTCTGGTTCCAACTCTGCGGGAGATGGCAAATGGTTGCTTTCCATCCATACCATTGTGTAATCAATCAGTTCCTGCTCGAATTGCGGGTAACGGCGGATATACTCGATCAATATGTCTCGATTTGGTATTTGGGATGTAGAAGTGTATGCATCGAGCACTTCGACTAGGGTATTTGGCTCGATTGGGCTATTCATTGTGGACTCCTCGCCATTTCTTTTCTAGGGCTGCATCAGCCTTGTGTAACCAGTTGCGAATCGTTTTCGGCGTTTTTCCAAAATGGTCACTTACACTTGACTCATTGGGATCAATGGTTTCAATCTGCCATCCTAGGAAGTGATGAAGGAAATACGCTTTTCGAACATCCCCATCTAGGTTTTGCATGGCCTCCTCTATCAAAGACCATTGCTCAATCGATGACCACCGATTTTCCCCAGGGATAAGGCGCTCCGGCTCGAAAAAGATAACGGTCGAGAATTGAACCAGGTCCAGGCCGGTCTCCACCAGGCGCGGGTTGCAGATCATCACGTCAATGCCGGTCACCCGTTTGGCGATCCATTCTTCCCGTTTGCGCGGATTGATGTTCCCACCCAGGATCGACACACGCAGCCCGGCCGCTTGCAATGGCAGTTCTACCCGATCTTGTATATCTCGGGTTCCGGTCTGGCGTAAGTACACCAGCACCTTTCGCCCCTGTTGTTTTTCGGCCTTGCAGAAGCTGGCCAGCCAGTTTTCTTTCGGTAACCATTTATGCCCGTTCGGGTTGATTGCCGGCAGTTCCATCAGCGCCACTTTTCGCACTGCTTCACCCTCTTCTCCGTCCACCTCATCGACCATCACCGCTTCATCGCGGAAGGCCGAATTCGGTCGCGCCAGGCTCCATTGCAGCCAGGTCGAGAGATAGCGCCGGGATTGAATAGCGAGCTGTTTGAGCGCGGTATCCATGCCGCGGTACTGATCACCTTGATCCTCCAACATGTCGAGCGATACCACTTCCTCCTTGTAAGCCGGGAGTGCCAGGTTCAGATCTTTTAGGCTCAGGAACACGGTCGTATCCAGCAACCGGCTGACGATCGCCGGGCTGACGCCTGGTTGCTCTTTGGCCTGGTTTCGATAGCGCCGGTTACCCGTGAACACGCCATCATCATCATCCTCGTCTCTCCGCCGGCGGCGCTGAGTTTCCAGCACGCCATACAGCCGCGCCCAGCGTTTTTCATCCTGGAAGGCGAAATCGCGCCGGACATCAGCGTTCAGGCGATGCAGCAGCCAGAAGATCGAGGTACTCTTGCCGCCGAAGAACGTGCCGGTGAGAGTCAGGGTGCTTTTACAGGCCGTGACCAACTGGTGAAATGCTACGCCTCGGTCAGAGGCCTTGGCTTGGAACTGGTGGACTTCGTCCGCGACCAGCAGCTTGAAGGCTCCCTTCGCATGTTTAGCGATGTATTCGGCAATCGAGTGCCGCCGGGCGCCGGTGAACTCAAACAGGGCCTGCCCGCATTTCCGCGTTCCCCAGATCGGATTCCCATTGTCATCCAATTTCCTTTGCAGGCGGTTGTCCAACTGCCATCCAGGGATCGGGTTGGCGCAGAAGCGGCGTTTGTCGGCCAGGTCTTTCAGATCCGTGACCGGTACAGCGAAGCCATCTTCCTCCTTTGTGATGATCTTTCCACAGGCCGGGCATGCGCAGGCATCGACTCGTTTACGGGTCAGTGGGTGTTCTGTCTTGCGCATTACCACCGCCGGTTGCCAGCCTGCCCCAAACTTGGCCGAGGTATGGGCCACCACTGCTACCCACCTGGGCACAGGCAAACCCTTCTCCTTTGCGTTTCGATCTGCCACCTGGTATTGCTCCAGGAAATCGCGCACGTCATTTACATCGGC
>Ga0351880_1115_pt1 | contig 20405 bp, 13 predicted proteins | sample BONcelFGM3001E13_FD_206766 | JGI IMG/M metagenome (GOLD analysis project Ga0351880, IMG submission 206766) | Enriched cells from coal bed in the Powder River Basin, Montana, United States - BONCAT cells FGM rep3 HSBNCT.FGM.300.1.E13 ...
CCCATTGTTACAAAAATAATGGATATTGTTGTTTATACGAGGCCCTGGGCAAGCATGGCATCGGCAACTTTTACAAATCCACCAATATTGGCACCATTCACATAATTGATAAATCCATCAGCATCTTTGCCGTATTTGGCGCAGGTTTCATGAATGTCGCACATAATCTGGTGCAGTTTGGCATCCACTTCTTCTCTCGACCATGATAAGCGCATCGAATTCTGTGTCATTTCAAGTCCTGATACTGCAACTCCACCGGCATTGGCAGCTTTACCCGGTCCGTAAAGGATTTTACTTTTCAGATAAACCTCAACTGCGTCGGGTGTTGAAGGCATATTGGCACCTTCCGAAACCACGTAGCAACCATTGGCGATCAGTGTTTTTGCATCTTCTGCGTTTACTTCATTCTGTGTTGCACATGGTAAAGCTACATCGCACTTGATGCCCCATGGTCTCTGATTTTCGTAGTATTCGCATCCGAATTTATCGGCATATTCTTTAATCCTGCCGCGTTTAACATTCTTCAGATTCATCACCCAGGCCAGTTTTTCAGCATCAATACCTTTGGGGTCATGAATAAAACCGGTTGAGTCTGACAGGGTAACTGCTTTACCGCCAAGCTGGGTAACTTTTTCAACAGCATACTGGGCAACATTACCTGATCCGGAGATAGTAACAATTTTTCCTTTTAAGCTATCGTTACGGGTTTTGAGCATTTCTTCAGCAAAGTAGGTGCAGCCGTAACCGGTTGCTTCGGGTCTGATAAGACTTCCGCCCCATTCGCGACCTTTTCCGGTGAGTACGCCTGTAAATTCGTTGCGCAGGCGTTTGTATTGTCCGAACATAAATCCGATTTCGCGACCTCCTACGCCGATATCTCCGGCAGGTACATCGGTGTTAGGACCGATATGGCGGAAAAGTTCCGACATAAAACTCTGGGTGAACTTCATTACTTCATTGTCCGATTTTCCTTTGGGATCGAAATCGCTTCCGCCTTTACCACCGCCCATTGGCAATGTGGTGAGGCTGTTTTTGAAAACCTGCTCAAAAGCAAGGAATTTCAGAATGCCAAGGTTAACGGTAGGGTGGAATCTCAAACCACCTTTGTATGGACCGATGGCACTGTTCATCTCGATTCTGAATCCACGGTTCACCTGCACTTCGCCTTTGTCGTCGAGCCAGGGGACCCTGAAGATGATTACCCTTTCAGGTTCAGCAATGCGCTCAAGCACTTTGGCATCCTTATACTTTGGATGTTCCTCAATGAAAGGAATCAGCGATTCAACAACTTCGTGTACTGCCTGGTGGAATTCAACTTCGCCCGGGTTTTTGGCAATGATTTTAGCCATAAAATCATTCACCATCTGATCAAATACGTTTGCCATAGAATTAGAGATTAAGAAAAATTAGAAGTTAATAGGGTTGTTTGATGGGTCAATATTAGAAAAACTAAACCAATCCCATATCATGTTAATGCTGTTTTATCAGGCTTTCAGGTCAAATTCAGTATTTTACGCAAAGATGGTAAGTAATTTTCGCAGAAAAGTGAGGGGGTGTGAAATGCTCTTTTTGGAAGTAGCAGAGGGGATGAAAATAGTCACTGTATTTGAATATAGAGTATTAGAGGACAAGGTGACAAGGAGATGGGGTGACAAGGGGAATTTTTTACGGATTAGATTATTTGTGCTGGGTGATTCCTGACAGGGTTACGAACTCTGTCTTGTCCAGATGAGGAATTGTACCATTACCCGCAACTGACTTATAAATAATTTGGTGAGATTAACTAATTAAGTAAGCTTTTTGCTTATTTTTGGAGTATGAAAATTTCTGAGTCAGAAATATTAAGAAAGATTAAAAGGATTGTCAAGGACAAAGAGCCATCAGCAAAGATTTATCTTTATGGCTCACGTTCACGAGGCAATGCAACCGATGATTCTGATTGGGATTTATTGATATTGCTCAACAGAGATAATATTTCGTCTGAAGTTGAAAGAGAAATTACTTATCCGCTTTACGACCTTGAATTTGATACCGGAGAGATAATAAGCCCAATGATTTATGCAGAGAAAGAATGGAATTCAAAATATAAGGTTACACTTTTTTTTCAGAATGTAATGAGGGAAGGAATACTTTTATGATTGATTATAAAGTGTTATACGTTTCAATAACCTTCTGAACTATACACCAAAGAATATAGAGAATATTTTTGTCCTCATTTCCCCAGCCATCAGTTGGTAAATCCATAAAGAGTTCGCACTTTTGCGATGAAACAAAAATCGCTTTGTAATGCGAGCTTCAGAGACTAAGCCAATAACATGCTGACTTATTTAATTTATTTTGGTGCCTTCCTTCTGTTATTGGGAGCAAAAAATTATGGATTTCTAAAGTTTTTAATAACCGGGGACTATAATGACCGTTACAAAATCAGCAGAAGAGAACGTATAGATCAGGCATTAACTGATGCTGTATTAAATGACAAATACCGCTATTATGCAAATTTGTCACCACAAGGGAGAAACAGATTTCTTGCACGTTTAAGCTATGTGAAGAATAAAGTGCAATTTGTCGGTTATGCAGGTCTTCACATTACCGATGAAATGGTAATCTGTGTGCTTTTCTCGCAGATTCAGTTGACTTTTGGACTTGATATGTTCCATCTCAAAAGATTCAAAAGATACATTCTATATCCTGAGTCATTTTATTCGCGTTTTTTTGACAGGAATCTGCTGGGCTTGACCTCAGGAGTCGGTTTTGTTACTTTGTCGTGGCGCGATTTTCAGGAAGGTTACCTTGTTCCCAACGATAAATACAACCTGGGTCTGCACGAAATGGCCCATGCATTACGGCTGGAACTTTTGGATAATGAAAATCCCGATTCCATGCTGCAACGTTTCAGTGATCAGATGGATAAAAAATCTTTGTATGAACGGAATATGGCTCACAGAGGAGTGCCTTCCATTTTAAGGGATTATGCCTTTGTCAACAACGAAGAATTCTTTTCGGTTTGTGTGGAGTATTTCTTTGAAGTCCCGGAATTGTTAAATCAGCACAAACCTGAAATTTATGAGTTACTCTGTAAACTGCTGAATCAGAATCCGCTGAATATGACTTTGGATTACCGGTTAATGTAAAAAAAGCAGGAAAAAGTAAAACTAACTGCAAAATATACATCTGATAATCTGCTTTTTATTCTCCAAATCGGTATCCGATTCCCGAAGCAGTAGTCAGTAAAGCAGGATTGGCAGGGTTGTCTTCAATTTTTTTTCTTAGCTGGGCTATAAAAACCCTCAGATACTGAGTTTGTTCAACATGGCTATAACCCCAAATCTCTTTCAGCAAATACTGGTGTGTAAGCACCCTGCCCCTGTTTTTAGCCAACAGGCTGAGAAGCATAAATTCAGTTGATGTAAGTTTCAGAATTTCCTGATTTTTTCTGACTACGTGATTTACCATATCAATGCTGATAGAGCCAAATTCCATGACAGGCAGGTCGTTTTTGGCTTCAATTGCACGCAGTGAGGCGCGCATTCTTGCAAGAAGTTCTCTGCTTCTGAAAGGTTTGGTCAGATAATCATTGGCACCGTTATCAAGCGCGGTAACAATATCTTCTTCTGAATCTCTGACAGATAAAACAATTACTGGTTTAAAAAACCAATCTTTTAATTTCCTGAGTACTTCCTGCCCATCAATATCAGGCAATCCAAGATCAAGAATAATCAGCGAAGGATGGTGAGTTGCAGCATCAATCAGCCCTTCTTTGCCATTGGCTGAATGGATTGTTCTGTAGCCGTTTGCAGTGAGCGTTATTTCAAGTAAACGCCTGATTTGCAGTTCGTCATCAATAATAAGAATGGTTTCATTTTCAATCATACTGCATCATTTTGGCGTTTTCTATCTGAGGACTTGAAGTAGGAATGGAAATGGTGAACTTTACGCCACCCCCTTTTCTGTTATTTACGGAAATTTTACCATTGTGCGCTTCAACAAATCCTTTAACAATTGACAGACCAAGTCCCAGCCCACCGGCTCGGCTTACTTCAACCCGGAAGAATTTTTTAAAAACGTTTTTGATGTCTTGTTCTGAAAAACTGGCGCCGGAATTTTCAACTTCAATTATAAGCTCATCGGAACGATGGCTGACGCTGAGACCGATTTCGGATGCAGCAGGCGCATGCTGAGTTGCATTGAAAACGAGATTATATAGCACATGAATCATCAATCCGTAGTCTATCCTAACCAGAGGAATGTCATCGGGAACTGAAACAACAAATGAGAATGGTTTTAATTCGTCTTTAAGATCCTGAGAAACTTCATTTACCAGATCATTAATATCATACCAGTCCAGATGGGCTGAAATTCTGCCACTTTCGAGTCTGGACATATTTAAGAGGTTCTCAATGAGTCTGTTCAAGCGCAGTGAAGCTGTAAAAATTTCACTAAAAAGAACGGATTGATCCTTGCCGGAATGTTCAGAAGTAAGCAAGGTATCACTGGCGCCCATTATGGTAGCCACGGGTATTCTCAGTTCATGCGAAATAGAGTTAAACAAAGCTTTGTAGAGTTTATCAGACTCATCAAGGAACCGGGCTTTCTGAGCCAGCTCGCCCAGATATTCTCTTTCCAGCGCATTCGATATCAATGTAATAAATGCGGTTATAATGGTTTCCTGATCTTCTTTCAGGGGCTTTCCTGACTTGATGGCTACAACGCCGGTGTTCAGCCGGATTCCCATAAGCGGATAAAAAGTGTAATCAGCCTCACTGAAGGAATTTGTGAATTTCCCGGCTTTAACTGAATGATTGAATGCCCATTGGGCCTGTTGTAAAACATCTTCTGTCAATTCTTTCTCTGGCTGATTTCCTGAAGTTACCAGACTGAGTTTGTTGTCATTCTGAAGAAAATATACAGACTGGCACGAAAAGTTATTTTCAATGCCATCGCGGGCAACGTTCAATACTGCATCAATGCCGCTTGCATTTGAAAGCCCTTTGGTAAGAAGGAACAATGCGCTGGTTCTTTCTTCCCTTTCTTTCGCAAGTTGCTTCTGCCGGCGAACACGTGTTGTTAAAATGCCATTAAGCAAAGCAATAATGAAAAACATACCGAACATAAGTATGTCTTCTACTTTGTCGATATGGAAGGTAAAGTGAGGGGGAATGAAGAAAAAATTCCAGACAATTGCGCTTAACGCAGCAGCAAGCAAAACGCTTCCCATCCGCATAAAAGTTGCCAGAAACGAAACGACAAACAGAAGGATAAATGACACCACATGATAACTCTGCGAATTTGACAGCGGTGCGCATATTATAACGGTTATACCTATTATAATGACCGACAATAAATAATGATTGATGCTAAAGAAAAAGCGGGAGCTGAAAATTCCGGTTTTCGGGTTGTCGGTCATGATGCAAAAGTAATTGATTTACGGCTAATTGCGCCAGAAGGTCTTTGAGAACAACATGATGACAGTATATATTTCGAGCCTGCCGATAATCATAAGCATTACGAGTATTACTTTGCCTGCTTCGGGTAGATGAGCAAAATTTCCAGCCGGACCAACAGAGCCGATTCCGGGGCCAATTCCTGCCATACAGGTAGCAACAGAACTACTTGCTGTAGAACCGTCAATGCCGAGAAATACAAGCAAAAGAGTTCCTGCAACAAAAATCAAAAAGTAAACTGAAATGAATGTCAGAATTGAATTGTTGGCTTCGTCGCTTAATCGGTTGTTATTAAGACGAACCTGCATTACAGCGTGTGGAGAAATCTGTTTTCGAAAAAGTATCTTAATATTTTTAATCAAAACCAGATGACGGGCCATTTTTATGCCACCTGCAGTAGATCCGGTGCTACCGCCTAAAAACATGGCAAAAAAGATTATCATCCAGGCATATTCAGGCCATAGCAGATAATCGGCTGTTGCAAATCCGGTGCAGGTAATAATTGAGATTATCTGAAAAAAAGACTCCCGGAAAGCTTCTTCAACAGGTTTATTCATAGATACACTTAACCCGATTGTGAGAGTTAACCCAATGACAGCTATTGTTGTCAGATAAAATTTCAATTCATCGTTTTTGGCTATTTTTCTGAAATCTCTTTTGAATAAATAAAAATGAATCAAAAAATTCATACCTGCCAATAGCATGAATAACATGATAATGTACTGAATGTAAGGTGAATATTCTGCTATGCTTGTATTCTTTGGTGAAAAACCCCCGGTAGCTACTGTGCCGAACGAATGACAAACGCTGTCAAAGAAATTCATGTTTCCAGCCATCAGTAAAATTATCTCCAGCACTGTAAGCAATATGTAAATTTTCAATAGGCTGCTGCCAACCGATCTTACCCTGGGCTGAATTTTTTCCTGTAAAGATGATTCCTGTGTAAATAGATGATAACCACTTATTCTTAAAGAAGGCATAATGATTATTACCAGAACTATAATACCAATACCTCCGATCCAATGAGTCAGGCTTCTCCAGAACAACAATGATTTAGGGAGTGATTCAATATCTGTCAGGATGGAAGATCCGGTTGTGGTGAAACCTGAAACTGACTCGAACAATGCATTTACATAGGAAGGAATGGCTCCTGAGAAAATATATGGAAGACTGCCGATTAAACAAATTATTACCCAGGAAGAGGTTACAGTCAGATAGGCGTCTTTACGAGAAAATTTTTCAGAATCAGAGATTTTGTGTTTGGAGAAATTGAGAATAAGAGCTAGCAACAACGATATGCCGGAAGTTATAATAAATGGCATGATATCCTCGGAATAAATCAATGCCACTCCTGCACATACAAGCAAAGCAGCCGCCATTACCAATAAGTTTCTGCTGATTATCCTGAATGTTATTCTCAGATTAATAATCTTACTCATATTTAGTCTGTTACTTCAATTTTCTACAGCATTCTCAGCAATTTATCAGTGCAAGCTGTTATTGTACTTTCCATTGTTCCAACTGATCTTTACTGCAACAGCAGCAATGTTCAGGTAAAAATTATGACGACAATCAGGCTGATTTTACTTTCGGGAAATTGAAAATAAGCGTTTTAAAATTTCACCTGAAATCAGCGGCCAAAAGTGGGGGTTATTTTATAAAGACATTATAAAGTTTCAGCTGTATGTATAAAGATTTTATAAAAATCAGGATTGGATGGGTTGTTTTTACTGAATAATTGCAATTTTCATTAAGAAAGACAGCATGTATTTTTGAGTTGAATTTAAAACACGTCTGTGATAGTGTTGCAATAAGTTTGGATATGTAATTTTTAGTGAATGATGTCTTGTTCAGACGCTAAACGATATTGCCGGACTCTTGGTATTGTGTATTTATCCTAAATCTCTATCAGGTTATTTCTGATGGCAAATTTCACCATATCAACCGTTGTTTTAAGATTGATTTTGCGCATTATATTGTTCTTGTGCGATTCTACGGTTCGAATACTCACAAATAGTTTATCGGCAATTTCCTGATTGGTATAACTTTCGGCATAGAGTTTCAGCACTTCCATTTCGCGATCGCTTAGCACACCCATTGGCTGGTTTCTGAGAATGTGCCGGTCATTGGGCTGGTTCATGTATCGCTTGAGGATGATCTCCGAAATTGATTTGCTGTAATAATCAAAGCCGCTCCTTACCGTAAGTATCGATTCAATCAGTTCGTTTCTGTCGGCATCTTTGCTCAAAAATCCTTTGGCGCCGGCTTTGAGCGTACGCAGAATAAAGCTCTCCTGAGTGATCATAGCCAGAATCAGGATTTTTATCTGCGGATGTTCCCGCTGAATTACCCGGATCATTTCAATGTCATGATCACCAGGTTCATAGCAGCTCAACAGAACTACATGAATGGGAAGAATTCTCAGTTTAATAAGCAGCTCTGAAAGGTTTCTAACACAGCCCATTACCGTGATATCGCGTGAATCGTCGAGCATGGATTTAATGCCTTCGCAAACAATGCGATGGTCATCAACCAATATGAGTTCAACTTTATTCACGTTTACAGAGTGTAATTGAGATGACGAAATTATAATAATTTGCGGAATACTTAAGACTCATATGAAAGTTAATGCACTTCAATCTCTGATTTGAGTGAAAGATGTTTGTTAAAATGCTGAAATTAAATTATTTACAACTCATTTTGGTTCTGCCAATGAAATTGTTTCCGGGTTTTGATTGCTGCTGCATGGTCCGGGTATCTGAATTTGCAATTTATTTTACAATGAAATGTGTAATTTAGTGGGCATTAATCTATGCTTCAATGAGCAATACAGACGATCAGAATCCCGATATCAAACGCTTGATGCACGAGCGCCGCGAGCGATTAAAAGAGCTTGCAGCCATAAACCAAACCACGCAAATCCTCAGGGAAGGAAAGCCCATAGAAGAAACCCTTCAGCAACTTGCCATGATTTTTCCGGATGCATGGCAGTATCCTGGTTATACCGTGGTGAAGATTGTATTTGCCGGCAGAGAATACCGATCGGTTGGTTTTAAAGAAACCATCTGGGTTCAGCGGCAGCAGTTTGAAACCATCAGTGGTTCAAAAGGAAGTATTGAAGTATATTACACCAAGGAGTTTGTTACCGAAGATGAAGGCCCGTTTTTGATAGAGGAGCGCCATCTGATCGTTAACCTTGCAAATATGATCAGCGGTTATCTGAATAGTATGGAGGCCAGAGCTATTCTGAAAAAATCGCTTTACGCCAAGGATGAATCCGATCTTCCAACACCTGAAAAGCCAGAACCTCAGATTTCAAGCAGGCAATTGCTTCAGAAGTTCTTGAATAAAAGTAATTACGACCGTGATATTTACCACGACCTTATGCCATTTAAGGTGAAGGAAATTCTGCTGGTTGCTAACCTTTATGATGCGTACAGCATTGAAAAGGAAGGGCGTTTTTCGGAGCATGTGCTCGGAGAATATCATCAGCTGAACCTAACTTCAATGCCTCGTATTACCGGAGTTTCGAGCGAAGAAGAAATTTTTGCCCAGCTTCAGTCAAAGCATTTCGACCTGATTATTTTTATGGTGGGTGTTGAGAAAAAAGCACCGTTGCAAATAAGCGGAAAAATAAAAGAGGAATTCCCTTACATTCCTGTTTTTTTGCTGCTCAACAACAACAAGGATCTGAATTTTTTCAAAGGACACCCCCTTATGGTACACATCGACCGCATTTTTGTGTGGAATGGTGAATCGAAGGTATTCTTTGCAATGATCAAGCTGATTGAGGACAAAATCAACGTTGAAAACGATACCAGGGTCGGTCTGGTGCGTGTAATACTGTTGGTTGAAGATTCACCACAGTATTATTCGCGTTACCTTCCGTTGCTTTATAGCATTGTGCTGGAACAAACCCGAAGAATTATTGAGGATGTAAGTACCGACGAGCTTTACAAAGTTCTTAGAATGAGGGCACGCCCCAAAATACTGCTTGCGTCGAGTTATGAAGAAGCCCGATCAATTATTGATAAGTATAAGGACTTTTTGCTAAGCCTTATCACAGATGTGAAGTATGATAAAAATGGAGTTGCCGATCCGAAGGCCGGTTTTGAACTGGTGAAATATGCCCGCGGTATCAATATGGAACTGCCCATTATCATTCAATCGCACGACAGTGAAAATGCCCGTATGGCATATGAACTCAAAACCACTTTTATCGATAAAAATTCCGAATCTCTTGTTCAGGATTTCAAGAGTTTTATCACCCATTATCTGGGTTTCGGAAATTTTATCTACCGCAATACCGAAGGTGCACAAATAGCGATTGCGCGTTCGCTAAAGGAATTTGAGTCTTATTTGAAGGTAATTCCCGATGACTCCCTGATTTATCATGCACGCAAAGATCATTTTTCACAATGGCTGATGGCGCGTGGTGAAATTCAGGTTGCCAAAATTATCAATCCTGCCAAAGTAGGCGATTTCGAGAACTCAGTTAAGCTCCGAAATTATCTGATTGAAGTAATTCAGCAGTTCAGAAATGAGCAAAACCGGGGAAAAATTATCCCTTTCGAAGAAAATGCCTTGCTTGACGAAAGCAATGTGGTGAGCCTGAGTTCAGGTTCGCTGGGCGGTAAAGGTCGCGGTATTGCATTTATCAATTCACTGATTTATAATTTCGATTTTGCTCAGGTATTGCCAAATATCAATATCCGAACTCCCAAAACCTCCATTATTGGTACCGATGAGTTTGAGTACTTTATCGATCGCAATAAACTGCATGAACAGATTTTGGAAGGGGTTGATTATGAAGAAGTAAAAAAGATATTTTTAAAAGCCAACCTCACCGAAACCCTTATCAAGCGATTAAGGATCTTACTGAAATACATCGTAAATCCCATAGCAATCCGATCATCGGGTTTGTTCGAAGACTCACTGATGCAACCCTTTGCAGGAATTTTCGAAACCTATCTTCTTCCCAATAACCACCCCGATTTTAACGTTCGTCTTAACCAGACCATGGATGCCATAAAGCTGGTTTATGCCTCGGTTTACTCAAAAGTAGCAAGGGGTTATATTGAAGCCATCAATTATAAGATTGAAGAGGAAAAAATGGCTGTAATCATTCAGGAAGTGGTTGGAAACCGATTCGAAAACAGCTTTTATCCCCACATAAGCGGGGTGGCGCAATCGTATAATTACTATCCCTTTTCACACATGAAGCCCGAGGAGGGATTTGCAGTAGCTGCTCTCGGTCTGGGCAAGCAAGTGGTTGAAGGCGAAAAAGCGTACAGGTTTTCGCCCAAATATCCGAGCACCGAAATAAATTCACCCGCCGATCAGTATAAAAATTCGCAGGTCAGTTTTTATGCAGTTGATCTGGGTAAGGAAAAGCTGAATATGATGGAAGGCGACATGGCCGGACTTATAAAGCTTGATGTGGATGATGCTGAACGGCATGGCACACTCAGGCACCTGGCTTCGGTGTATGATGTTGATAACAGTCGGATAGTGCCGGGGCTTACACAGGCAGGTCCGCGCATTATTAATTTTTCGAATATACTGAAGTACAATTATATACCGCTTGCCAAAACAATCGAATCGGTGCTTGATTTGGTAAAAGAGGCCATGGGCGCACCGGTTGAAATAGAATATGCTGTTGATCTTAACCGCGACAGCGAGATGAAGGCATCCTTTTATTTACTGCAGATCAAACCGTTGATCGGGAGTATGGAAGATTATAGTTTTGATCCGCAGAAAATAGATCCCGAAAAGGTTTTATTACTTTCAGAGAAGGGAATGGGCAATGGACTGATCAGCAACATTACGGATGTTATTTACATAGATATTCAGGCATTCGACAAACGGAAAACTGTTGAAATGGTGGCTGAAATTGAGAATTTAAATGCCCGGATGAGAAAGCATGACAGGAAATATCTGTTGATAGGGCCGGGCAGATGGGGCACCCGTGACCGATGGATAGGAATACCGGTTAACTGGCCACAGATATCAGAAGCCAAAGTGATTGTGGAAACAAGTCTGGAAGGTTATCCCCTTGATGCATCGTCGGGTTCGCACTTTTTTCACAATGTTACTTCGATGAATGTGGGCTACTTTTCAATTCAGCAGGAGCTTTCAGGTTCGCACATCAAATGGGATGTGCTGGATAAACAAGAGCTTATTCAGCGAACTACTTTCTTTAAACATGTCAGATTTGCAAAGCCCCTCCATATCAAAATGGACGGAAAGAAACGCATAGCTGCTGCATTGTGGGAGGGGAAATAATGGGTTGATGCTGCCTGCATATATTCTGCCTGAAATATTATCCCATAAGAAAAACTGTTTACTGATGCAGTCTCTTGATTAAGGGCAAAACAACCCAACGCGGCGAAAACCTGAGGCCGAAAACTATAAACCTGTTCATCCAACCATGAATGGCAAGTCTTTTTCCGCTCATCATTGAATTGTATCCATAGTTGGCAATTTCAAGTGCTGTGGCTGGTTTAATTATTTTCAGGAGTGAGGGGTCTTTAAATCCAGCCTTTTTTTGAAATCCTGTGACAATCGGCCCCGGGCATAAGGTTGTGATTTTGACACCGCTGCCGGCAAGCTCACCGGCCAGGGCTTCTCCAAATGAAAGTACATAGGCTTTTGATGCATAATAAACCGACATTAGCGGGCCGGGCATAAAAGCTGCAATGGATGCCACATTCATAATTCTGCCCGATTTTGCTTTTCGCATATCTGGCAGAAATTCGCGGGTTAGATGGGTAAGGGCGGTTATGTTAAGTTGTAACATCTCCTCATTCTTTTTCCAGTCGGAAGTTTCAAAAGCGCCAAGATCACCGAATCCTGCATTGTTGACCAGGTTTTCAATATGAATATTTCGATTCCTGATTTCACCAATGAGTTTATCTCTGTCGGTTGCCACCGATAAATCAGCCGGGATACTAATGGCATCGATGCCGTGATTTTTGATCAGCTGACGGGCGATGTTGTTTAGTTTTTCTTCCGATCGGGATGTGAGTACCAGATTATGGCTTTTGAAAGCCATAATCACTGCAAGTTCAAAGCCTATCCCGCTGGAAGCTCCGGTTATTAGTGTGTATGGTTTTGAGAATGACATAATGTTAATATTTAACATATTTAACAGAAATAAATTGCTATTGTTCAGCTACCGAAAAAGCAGTGGCAGTAGTAAAAGGAAGTGTATGATGGGATTTGGTTTTTACTGACACAAACCACTCCCCATCTTAAGGAAATCCGGAATTTTTTAATGATGGCAGATGATATTGAACGATTGATCTCTTTATGGTTATGCATAAATGATCCAGTATGCCTGTTAATTCAGCATATCCAAAATGGCTTCCTTATTGCCGTCTGTTTTAGCCGGAATAATCCCAAGCAATTCCGCCAGCAAAGAATAAATGTTTGTATTCTGAAATGATGGATGAATGTATCCTTTTTTGAACCGCGGACCACATGCATAAAAAATGGCATGCATATCGGTGTTTTGCGGATCATAGCCATGGGTTCCACCTGTGAACTTTTTTTTGGGCTTATTTATGGTGATGCTCCATGCTGAATCGGCAAACACAATTACATCGCCAACCCTGGGATTTTTGCCATAATTCAGGTGCTCCGGAACTTCAGAGGGTTTGAACACCGAAATGCCTTTCAGCGGTTTGAGTGCCAGATACACCGAGTCAGCATAGCCTTCTTCAGCATAAAGATTGAAGTTTGGATTTCCGCCTTCATATCTTACCGGCCAGTTCCCGGGAATGTGGTCTTTCAGCGCTATGTTTCTTTCCGAGGAGATGGGCCCCATCCCGTGATCGGACAATACAATAAAATTAACACAATTGCCATTTGGCAAAGCTTTTATGCGGTTGTACAGTGTTCCTGTGATGCTGTCCAGTTCAGTCACCAGTTTCAGCGTGCGTGGATCATCAGGCCCATAATTGTGCCCAACTCCATCTGGTTCATGGTAATAAGCCATGATGAGCGAAGGTCGTTGATCATCCGGAAGGCTCAGCCAATGAATAATGGTATCTATCCGCTGCGAAAAAGGGGTATTTTGCTGATACATTTTCCAATGGTCAGGTTGCATTCCCTGAATGGCCACATCGGTTCCCACCCAGAAGTATGATGCTGTGATCAATCCCTGACGTTGAGCAGTTATCCATATGGGTTCGCCACCATAAAAATCGCCGTTATTGCGGGCTTCTTTGTTTCCTATGGCGTAAGGTTTATCCATTTCACGGTCGAAAAATGAATTATTCACCAATCCGTGATTATCGGGCACAAGTCCTGTGGCTATGGTGTAATGGTTGGGAAATGTTTTTGAAGGAAATGAAGGGATGAGAGATTTTGCTTTTACACCTTCTTCTGCAATTCTGTTCAGAGCAGGAGTGTTTGTTTTTTCAGGATAATCCCAGCGAAAACCATCCAACGAGAGAATTACTGTTACCTGTTTTTCGTTGCATTGGGCACTCAATGAAGCAGGACTAATAAATTGAGCAATAACAAAAGCAAGTATGATGGTGAACCTGAGGATTGTCATGATAATCTTTTTTTGAAACACAAAGATAAAAAAAGGAGTCCCGGAATCCGGAACTCCTTTAAAAATTCACAATAAATTAATTTAGTTAAAGATGTACCTGATGGTCAACTGACCCTGCCATCTTGAACTAAGAATACCTGAATCATCGATAGCCCAGGTTTCGCCTTTAGGTTTCTGGAATGAGAACTTAGCAGTAGTGTTGTCTGTTTCGTAACCCTGCATTCTGATGAGTGGGTAGTTGCTGTAATATGCTCCTGAAGAGTAATATATACGACCCCAGTCTTTGTTGATCATATTGCCAAGGTTGAAAACATCAAGAGCAACCTGAAGTGTATTGCGTTTGCCACCAACATTTACATAGAAATCCTGAGCAATGCGGAAGTCGAATATATTGGTGAAAGGTGTGCGTGAGTGGTTTCTCTCTGCATATTGACCGCGGCGGCCACTGAGGTAGTCGTCACCTTCGATAAAGGCATTCAGGTCTTCCCACTGCTGATCGGCGGTAAGGATATTTTCACCAACAGTAATGTCAATGAGGTTGATGTCGTTACGATCTTTTGGTACATAAATCAACTCAAGGCTCTGATTGTCTTCGCCAAGGAATCTGCTTGATCCGTCGGCATAACCATAGGAATAAAGTTCACCTGACTGACCGGTGTAGAACAAAGTCACTGTAGTTGCAGTGTGTTTCAGGTATTCTTTGCGGTATGACAGGTATCCAACTATACGTGAACCCATGCTGAAGTTTGAAACTGCAAAGTCGAGGTCGTTTTTACCGCGAACGTTAGGCACGCGCCATTGTGATGAATTTTGTGAAGAAACACCATCGTTCATCGATTTGGCACTACCATAAGAGTAAGCTATGCTTCCGGCAAAACCTTTGTCGAAGTTTTTCTGAAGCTGAGCTGTAATGTTATATGCGTAGCCTTCTTTGGTATTGGTTCCGAGGATAATGTCGGTATAATTTCCTTTAACCTTAGAAATAAGAGTATCGGTAAGAGGTGTTCTCTTCCATATAGGTCTGTTGTCACCGGTACCGGTCAGATTACCATTCTTTACATACCCAAGGTTGTAGTACATTACGTTGTTAATGTTCTTGGTGTAAGTGAAGTCAAATGATCCGACAAGACCCCATGGCAGTTTTTTGTCAACAGCAATGCTGGTGCGGAAAACTTTCGGGTATTTGAATTCTTTTGCAAAAATATCAACCTGTCCTGAAGGACGGGTAGGAGGAATAGAAGGCTGGTTGTTCCAGTCAGGGTTGAAGATAAGTTCAGGAGAACCTGCAGCAGTGACGCGCATACCACCGGTCATAACAGCATTGTTCTGGAATGAAGCGCCTGGCCATACGTAAGGAATACGGCTGGTGAAAAGTCCAGCACCACCACGAATCTGGAAAGTCTGGTCGCCATTAACGTCATAGTTGAATCCGGCACGTGGATTCAGCATAACGGTTGGATCTGGCATTTGTCCGGTTTTTGCACCTTCAAGATCCCATCCGGCGGCTTCAAGCTGAGGAATTACGTTGTTGTTGAAATCTTCGTTAACCAAAGGATTGTCAAGGAACATCGGTATATCGGCACGTAAACCAAGAGTTACTTTCAGCTTTTCTGATACCTGAATTTCATCCTGAGCATAGAAACCGATCTGCAGTGCGTTAAATTCTGCAGCAGCTTTTGAGCCGTCACCGGTAACATTATCTACAGCTGAGAAAGTACGGTCGAACTGATAAGCTGGCTGATTGGTCAGGAAATCGTTGATGCTGTTGAACTGGTATGATCCAAAAGCCTGGCGAACAAAAAGGTTGTACATTTTGTAGAACTCATTGTGTGTTCCAAATGTAAAAGTGTGCTTGCCTTTGTAGATTTCAAAATTATTGGTCAGGGTGATAATATCCTGATTCAATTGGTTTCCGGTTGAGAATTCTTCTGAACCGAAATAGATATTTGAGTTGCCATCTTTAATCCTGACATACGGGAAGTTGTCACCCATTGGGTCACGGTCGTCGCGGACCAGTGTGAAACCGAGGATGAAACTGTTGCTCATGTTTGAGCTGATATTGCTCTTCAGTTCAAGGGCAGTTGAGTTGGTTATTGATGGGAAATAAATTCCTGAATTTGCAAACCGAAGATTTGTTGAGCTTGAATTTGAAGGGCTGGTTTGGATCGCTTTGGTGTATTGGTGGCGAACCATCAGTTTATGAACCTTATTGATATTCCAGTCCAAACGGCCAAAAATTTTGGTTCCCTCTAATTTGCGTGTTACATTGGTATATCCACCCGGATCGTAGCCAAACTCATTGAGTTTACTTACCAACTGACCCAGTTGCTCAGTTGTAACAGCGCCGTTGTAAGTAGAAAATTCAAAAGGCTGAGGAGTCTCATCGTTCTGAATTTCAGCATTCATAAAGAAGAATAATTTATCCTTAACAATAGGTCCGCCTAAACGGAAGCCATAAGTGTTGGCATTAAAAGGATTCAGTTTTACACGCTCAACGGTTTCGTCATCGGTCGGGGTTTTTCCGGCCATATTTTCGTTGCGCATTACATAGTATGCAGAACCCTGGAATTCATTGTTACCACGACGGGTAACAGCATTGATACCGGCGCCTGCAAATCCGCCAAGCTTGATATCATAAGGTGCAATCTGAATAGAGACCTGCTCAAGAATGTCCATTGAGAAAGGTGAAATTCCTGTTTGTCCACCGTTGGTTCCCTGATCGGTAAGTCCGAAAACATCGTTGTTTACAGCACCGTCGATATAAATAGCATTGTAACGATTGTTGGAACCGGCAATTTCAATACCACCATATTGCGTAACTCTTGATTGTGGGGTTAAGCGGGTGTAATCTGAAAAACTGCGTCCTACAGAAGGCATACGCTCAATGGTCTGAAGACTTACGTTGGTTTCAGCACCTGTACGGTTTCCGTCAAATATGTCGTAGCGGGCTCCCACCACCTCTACGCCTTCAATGGTTGCAGCTGTTTCGCTCAACTTAACGCCAAGCTTGTAAGTCTGCCCCAGATTGAGGTAAATCTCGTTGTTGGTGTATGTCTCAAATCCGACATATGATACGGTTACTTTGTAAGGTCCGCCAACATTCATGTTGGGGATACGGTAGTTGCCGTCAATGTCAGTGGTTGTGCCGTACTGCGATCCTGAAGGTGTGTGAACAGCGATAACGGTAGCACCCGGGAGACTCTCTCCGGTGGCTCCTGTAATTTTGCCATTCATCCCTGATGTGGTCACCTGCGCCATTGCAATGGCAGAGGTCATCAGAAAAGCAGCAACAAGCAGTAATTGCCTGCGAAAACTGCGCAACAAATTGTCTGTTTTTCTCATTTTTTGTTGTTTTGGTTAGTGAATTGAATTGTTTCCTGTGTTGGATTTATGATGATGTTTGTTAAAATGTTCGTCACTGAAAAAGAAGTGCTCATTCTGATTTAAGACGAATTTCAGCTTGCAAAAGTAGAAAATCGGGTTGATTCAAAGTGCCACGTTGGGTTAAGTTATTATTAAGTTATGCATTTGCGTATTTTAGGTAAGTGTCAGATTGTTAGTGTTTTAGTTATTGGTTGGGTGCCATTCGTCTGATCAGCCGGAGTTTATGTGTGTACTTTCCTTTTGATTTGTCGTAAATTCCATGATGGTCCACCATGTCTATCCTTACTTCGCCGTGAGCATGAATTATGCTTCCATTGCCGGTAAGAATTCCGGTATGAACGATGTGTCCTTCATCATTATCGAAAAAAGCCAGATCACCTGCCATTGTTTCAGCCATAAGATTTATGAGTGTTCCTTGCCCGGCTTGCTGACTGGCGTCGCGCATCAGATGAATGCCCTGCATTTTGAAAACCATTTGGGTAAGGCCTGAACAATCTATCCCGAAAGGTGAACGACCGCCCCACAAATAAGGCGTCTTCAGGTAAGAATAAGCAAGTTCAATTATGTCTTCAGCGTCTCTGATCTGAGCAATTTTGGTTTCTCCTTCAGCAATGTGATATTCGCCTCCCGGACCAGCTAGTTTGCCATTCGAAAGCTTGTAGAGTGTGCTTCCCTGAACCAGAGTTAAGGATGGCATCCCTCCGGCAATTATTGTAGCCGTTGTGCCTGAAACCAGAATCCTGCTGCTGTGTGATATTACTTCAAGCGTTTCATTGTTCAGCAACTCTATCTGCCTGATGTTGCACCAACCTGCGTAGTTGTCATGACGACTGATAATCCTGATCCATTCACCACTGGTGTGGTCAATGTCAACTATATCGCCATACAATAACTGATTAACCATCTCTGATTTAGAGGATGGTTCAGCTCTGACGGCAACCAGTGAAAGATAGCAAATGCCTCCTGTCATTAGGTGTGCAAACTTTTTATATTGGCAAATATATTGAATTACGAAAACCTCCGCTATTAAAGTAATTAACATTAACAGTCATTTTGTTGATAACTTTTTCGGGTTTTCTTTGTTACATTTTGATTGTGAATGGGTTGCATTTATTTTCGGCCATTTCATAATTTTTTATGAATACTCCGATTTTGATGGTACGTTTTTCCTTCGTATTTTCGGAGGCTAAGCGCAAACCGACCAGATTCTTCAAAATATATGAATAAACACTTAAACTGGCTACGCGATCATTATGATTTATTTGGCAAAATTGTTTTGTTTGCCCTGATGATCGGAGTTCTTATTGCAATTTTTCCCCGTGAAGGGAAATTCAGGTATGAATACCAGAAGGGAAAACCCTGGCAACACGCCGACCTGATTGCGCCTGTTGATATGGCTATTCTGAAGCCTGAAGCAGAACTTCAGAATGAAATTAATGAAGCGCTTAAGGAGTCAAGGCCGTATTTCAAACGCGATCATGAAGTTGTTGCTTCGCAGACAAATAACCTTATCAACTCATTTAATAAGTTGAAAGATAAAGGTAATGAATCTCTCGATTTCAGAAATTCAGAACAACTGGATCCATTGGCATTTATGCTCGAAATTATGGATTTTATTTATACCCGGGGAGTCATTGGTCTTACTTCAGAAATAGAAAACAAACCTGCTGACTTTGAAATTTTTGAAGTTGATGGGAATCAGGCTACGAAAAAACCAATATCTGAATATTTTACCATCCGCACAGCCGGACAGTACATTAACACAAAAACTTCTCAGGGAAGTAACGTACCTATCGCTATCCGTGAACTTTTGCTCAACACCCTGCGACAGAATATTATTTATGATGCCGCAAATACAAAAAGAGCGCAGGATGCCATGATCAATGAAATTCCTGAAACAAGAGGAATGATTCAAAGCGGCGAAAAAATTATTTCACGGGGAGAGCTGGTAAACTCCGAGAAATTTCAGATTCTTGAATCGCTTCGCCGCGATTATCAGTCTAAACTGGGTAGTGATTTTCAATATGAAAAAATCCTTCTGGGTCAGTTTATACTGATTGGGCTGACAGTTGTGGTCTTTATTCTTTTTATGTTGTCGTTCAGACGCGATATTTTTACCGACAACCAGAAGATGCTTATGCTGCTTCTGGTGATTTTGATGATGGTAAGTGCGGCTTCTGTCACCATTAAAGCTCAACCGGATCTTTTGCAATTGCTTCCTTTTTGTCTGGTGCCAATAATTGTCAGGGTTTTTTACGATACCCGTATTGCCTTTTTTGTTCATGTAATCACGCTTATCCTTACGGGATTTATGGTTCCGAGTGGCTTTGAATTCCTGTTTCAGCAGCTTACTGCCGGTGTTATTGCCATTATAAGTGTTGCTGAATTTCGAAGGAGGTCTCAGTTCTTTCTTACAGCCCTCGCCGTTTTTGCAACATATTCGTTGGTATATATTGGTATGCTTTTAATTCAGGATGGAAGCATTCAAAATATTAATTATACACTCTTTCTGCTTTATGGTGGCAGCGCTGCCCTTACCTTGTTTTCTTATCCCTTGATTTTTCTTTTTGAGAAGCTTTTTGGACAGGTTACCGATGTTACATTGATGGAGTTGTCAGATACAAACAGCCCGCTTCTCAGGCAGTTATCCTTGCATGCTCCCGGTACATTTCAGCATTCAATGCAGGTTGCCAATATTGCCGAATCTGCCATTTACGAAATCGGAGGCAATACACTGCTGGTAAGAACCGGTGCGCTTTACCATGATATTGGTAAAATGGATATGCCTATGTATTTTATCGAAAATCAATTGTCGGAAATGAACCCTCACGACGAACTCAGTTACGAGGAAAGTGCAAAAATTATCATCAGCCATGTGGTTAAAGGAATTGAGAAAGCCAAAAAACATAAACTACCTGAAGTGTTGATCGATTTTATCAGAACACATCACGGCACCCGAATGGCTGAGTATTTTTACAATCGCCAGAAAATCGATTTTCCTGGAAAAGACTTAAACG
>Ga0351880_1118_pt1 | contig 20319 bp, 17 predicted proteins | sample BONcelFGM3001E13_FD_206766 | JGI IMG/M metagenome (GOLD analysis project Ga0351880, IMG submission 206766) | Enriched cells from coal bed in the Powder River Basin, Montana, United States - BONCAT cells FGM rep3 HSBNCT.FGM.300.1.E13 ...
GCAATATACCATAATCGGCGACGCCACCAATGTTTCGTCCCGTCTGCAGGGGCAGAGCAAGGTGCTGGGCGCGCCCATAATCATATCGCCATCCACGGCAGAGCTGGTGAAAGATCATTACGTTCTGAGGCCCCTGGGCAAGGTGGAGCTGAAGGGTAAAAGTGAGGCGATGGAAGTTTTTACAATTGCGGGCGAGAAGGGATCTGGGCAGTGAAAATCGAACTTAATAATTTGTTTAGGGTTCAGAGGTGTTAATTGTGTCGATTTTTAAAACGGTTACAGCAATAGTACTGTTTATTTTTGTTTTTTTGTCTGTTTTTGCCGGTTGCAACAACAGCAACCCTGCCACAGGCGGGCCTTCTCCCGTTGAAAGCCCTGCCGTCAGCGGGGAAAAGCTGCCAGGAGATCCAAGCCCCACGGAAACGATGGAAGAGACACCTCCTGTTATGCCCACAGGAGATGTTGAAGCGGCACAGGAGCCCAAAGACAAGAAAAAGATAGAGGCAAAGGAATCCGACTACGATCTCCAGTTTTATCCCGGTGCCGTCCTGGAAGAGAGCTTTGAGAGAACGGTAACGATGGAGGGGGAAAAGAGAGTCCACAAGGCAGCGGTATTCACCACCACCGGCAAGCCCGACGAGGTGAGGGACTTCTTCCTGCAGCAGATGGACAGCCCCACGGTCATCGACAGCGGCAGCGGCTCCCTCACTATTACCTACAGGATCAAAGACCTGCTTGAATCGGACGAGATCCTGATGATTACCATCAACGCCGGGGATGAGGGCGGCAAAACGGAAATTGTTATGTTTTCACAGCGATAACCAGTCAGCATTATATTGGGAGGCTTGAAATGGCCAGGATTTGCGATTTGTGCAAAAGCGAGAATGACGATAAGAACCAGTTCTGCGACAAGTGCGGCAACCCCCTGATGAGCCTGGACGGGGGCCAGGATGGAAACGTCAACCAGGAAGCCGTTGACGCTTTTCTTCGCACCAGCACCAAGGAAAAACCAAAAAGCAGCGGAGTTGGAATCATCATCGGCGCTGTCGTCCTGTTGATAATCGGCCTCGTGGCGTTTATCACATATGGGTCGATGAAGACGAAGAACGACGTGAAGGAAGTGGTTGCGTCCTTCCTGGGCAGCGTCAAGGAGGCAAAGTTTGCCAAGGCGCTGGAGTTTACCAACGGCATCCCCATGGACGTGTCGATGGAGAGCGCATTTAAGGAATTCCTGAAGGAGCGCACCCCGCCGGTGCCCATCAACTCTGAGCTGCAGGCGGCAAAGGCAAGCCTGGGCATCATAGGCGAAGGCATAGAAAAATACAATTACATCAACCGGAAATACCCGTCCAGCCTTGCCGATCTCAGCCCTGTAATAATTGAGAAGCTGCCGGCGGCCCCAGGGGGAGGGGAATTCGGCTACGAGCACGATACCGCTGCCGATAACTATACGGTTTACGTAAAAGGCATCTATTTTGACAAATGCGGCCTTGCCAAGGATCTGCCCGCTTTTTCCAAGCAGGGGCAAATGACAAGCACCGGCGAGAAAAAGCTCTTCGGAGACTGGGCGCTTAAAGCTTTTGCAATTACCGACGTGCAGGTTTCCGGTGAAAAGGCAACGGTCAGCGTCAAGGAGACTTCCCAGTTCGGCCTGGCGACCATTGAAAAAGACTCCCAATACAGGCTGAAAAAGGACGGCACCCGCTGGATAATTGACTTGGATTCCTCTTCCGTTGACAAGATTAACCTGGAGCTTTCCTTTACCCAGATGGAGCCCCTGGGGGGAAACAGCGTTGAGGGAAAGAGGCGGATGAAGGACAACGAGGTGCCGCCCCTGGGAATGGTGCTGCTGACATTTTCCCAGATAGCCACCAACGACGCCCTTAACCTGAGGCTGCAGTTTCAATACCGCAAGACAAAAGAGGCAATGGATCAGATTAACTCTGCCCTGCAGAGATACACCAACGGGCATTACGGCAATTTCCCCAAATCTCTCCAGTGGCTGATTCCCAACTATCTGAGCGTGATACCGGAAAACCCCACAACCCTGGAGGATACGTTCACCAACGCCTACCAGGTTTCCGACGACTTTCAGCATTTCACCCTCTACTGTGACGGGCACAGGTTTGGAGCCCTGGGCTACGAGCCGAACTTCCCCCAATATACTTCCAGGTATCGCCTGCTGGAGAAATCTTCCCAGATCCCCGAGCCGGAAGAAGAGAAAAAGCCCGAAGAAGAAGTGGAGCCAGGCGATGAAACCAAGCCTGACGAAGAGAAGACCCCTGGCGATGAGGTAAAGCCTGGCGAAGAAAAGCAGCCGGATGATAAGGCGACTCCCGGGGAGGAAAAGACTCCCTCAGAAAAGGACAGGAACGGGAAAACAACCAAAGATGACAAAAAGGCTGATAAAGAAGACAAAAAATCTGACGAGGTGAAAGAGCCCGCCGAAAAAGACGCCAAGGGCAAAAGCACCGGCAAGCCCGCCGATGTAGAAAAGCCTGCCGGTGATGAAGCTGGCAAAAAAACCGGGACCCCCGAGCAAAAGGGAACCGATTCCAACTGACGGAAAATTGCAATAACAGAAGGGGCCGGACAGGCCCCTTTTTTGCTGCATTGCTTTTGGATGCCGGGTGAAGGATTTGGGATGGCTGAAGAGAAAATCTTATCACGGCCGCAATCGTTGCGGTATTTGGCCTGCCGCCCGGCTCCGGGACTTTTTGCATCCCGCCGGGAGATGTGCAGCCCCACGGGGAGGTAAATTCCATCTCTGATCACATAGAACCGGAATTATTAAAGCTGAAGCGAAGGAAGGCCAGGGAAAAAGCGGTGCTCGTAGCCGTGGAAGTCCCTGGCAATTCCGCCATACTGCAGGATATGCTGGAGGAGCTTGCTCAGCTTGTCTATTCTGCAGGCTCCGAAGTGCTGGAAACGGTAATACAGAAGAGGAGCCAGTATGATCCCGCCACCCTTATCGGGTCGGGGAAGATTGGCGAGCTTTTTGAGATAATCCAGGAGACCAGGCCCGACCTTGTGATATTTTTAAACGACCTGAAGCCGGGCCAGGAAAAGAACCTGAACAAGAGCCTCAACATCAAGGTAATCGACCGGCAGGCCCTGATACTGGACATATTTGCCCAGCGGGCCAGGACAAAAGAAGGTAAGATGCAGGTGGAGCTGGCCCTGCTCAACTACCTTCTGCCCCGCCTTGCCGGGCTGGGGACTGTCCTCTCCCGCCTGGGAGGAGGAATTGGAACCAGGGGGCCCGGCGAGACCATGCTGGAAACAGACCGCCGCCACGTGCGCCGGCGGATACAGACCCTGTCGAGGGACCTTGCCAAATTGAGGGAGCACAGGGAGCTTCTGAGGGAAGGCCGCCACAACAAGGGATTTCTCACGACATCCCTGGTGGGCTATACCAACTCGGGCAAGTCCACCATTCTCAACCTTCTCACCGGCTCAAAAGTTGACGTGCAGGACAAGCTGTTTGCCACCCTGGACCCTACCGTGGGTAAGTTTTACCTGGGCAACGGCCTGGAGCTTCTGCTGGTGGACACGGTGGGCTTCATCCGCCACCTTCCACACCAGCTGGCCGCCGCTTTTCGAGCCACCCTGGAAGAAGTGCAGGAAGCGGACATGATTCTTCACGTCATCGACGCCTCCAGCAGCAACTGGGTGGAGCAGATGCAGGTAACGGAGCAGGTGCTGGAAGAGCTGGCCTGCGACAACAAGCCCACCCTGAAAATTTTCAACAAGATGGATCTCGTCCACCCATCGGCAGGCTTGGAGCTTTCCCTGGCCAATCCCGGCTGCATACCCGTTTCCGCCATTAACAATGCGGGCTTTGAGAAGGTGCGGGAGGCCCTCGTAACGCTGGCGGCAGAAAGCTTTCCCGATTTTGTGGAGAGGTTTGCCAGAAGGCACGGGCCCGGCAGGGTGGGGCCATTTATCGCTTCCGGGGAGGAATGAGATGGCTCCCGGCTTGCCTTTTCTCCATCAAAGCGCCGTAACGGATCCTGCAAAGATACGCCTGGCTCTCGACAGGATCCTGGCCCGATCAGAGTTTGACAGCCTGCGCCCCGACTGGCTGGGGATGAGAATCAACCGGATTCTTGCCGCCATTGCCGAATGGAAGCCTGTGAAGATGCTGTTTCAGCTGCTGAATGGCATCGGGGCAATGCTTGAAAGGCTGATGCAGAATCCCATGGCCCAGTGGGCCGTTTTCAGCCTGTCCCTTCTTTTTTTGTTCCTTCTCATCGCTTACGTGGCGTTTTCCATCAAGAAGCGCCTGAATTTAAGGCTTCCGCCAAATTCTCCCGGCGGAACGGCCGGGCAGGCCGGCCCGGCAGGGGAGGAGGCTCTGGCGGCAAGGTTTTCAGGCACCGGAAATTTTACCGGGGCCATGCGCCGGCTTTACGTGTCATTGATGTTGTTCCTGGACGCCCGGCGGGTGCTCTCCTTTTCTCCATTCAGGACAAACCGGGAAATCCAGGATATTCTGGACGGCCGTGGCTCCCCGGCCTTTTCCAGAAGCTTTGCCAGGATGAGCGGCATTTTCGAGGATAAGATATATGCCCTCAACTGCTGCAGCCGGGACGAATACGAGGAGTTTGTCCGCTGCTACCGGGAATGCAGGAAGGAGGCAGGCTCCTTTGAATAGGCGAAAAGCGGCGTGGGGAGTGCTGATCCTTATAGCGGTAGCCCTCCTGTTTTTTGTCCAGTCCCGCATTGTAAGAAACCGGGCGGGATTCATCAGCCTGCCCACCACGTACGACACGGGTGTCAACGGGTTAAAGGCTTTCTTCCTGCTGCTGGGGGAGCTGGGCCACGGGGTTGACCGTTTTGAAGAGACCCCCGCCTCCCTGGAGAAAAGGGGCGTCAGGGGGCTCGTGGTGATCAGCCCCTTTCCCCAATACCTGGACAGACAGAAGGCCAGGGAGATTTACAACTGGGCCGCCGGCGGGCGAAGGCTGTTGGTGGCGGCTGATGGCGATTCTCCTTTCTGGGACCTGCTTTCCGTGAAGACGCACCGGGCTCCCGGCTCCCAGCAGCGCCTGAAGGGGGAAACCGGCTCATCCCTGGCAGCCGGAGTCGAATACGTTCAGGTTTCCGGCAGCAGCCGTTTCCGCCTTCCCCCCGCCCAAAGCCATCCCTTCCAGGTTCACCTGCAGGATTCCAGCGGCGTGATTTGCGCTTCCGCCAGGGTGGGGGAGGGGGAGGTATTTATCCTGTCGGCACCGGAGATGTTCAGCAACGTCAACGTTTCGCAGGAATCGAACGTGATATTCCTGGCCAACCTGTGCCGGGCACTGGGGGAGAGGGGCATATCCTTTGACGAGACGATCCACGGCATTTTAAAGGATGGCAAAAGCTACGTGCTGCCGGAAACGGCAAGGGCAGTCCTGTGGCAGCTGGGAGTGGCCCTGCTGCTGTTTTATGCCGTGTATCTGCTGCGCTTTGGCAGCCCCAGGCCCTTGTGGCAGGGCCGGGTGAGAGCCTCCACCGAGTTCGTCCATTCCCTGGCGGGCCTCTTCAAGAGGGCCGATTCCCGCAAGTTTGCCCTGGACAACCTGGCAAGGGGGTTTCGACGGAAAATCCTGAAACCTTTCGGGGTGTCTCCCGATCTCCCCGACGACCGGTTTATGGAGCTGGTAAGGCTGATTCCCGGCCTGGACGAAGGAACCGTTGCCGCCCTTCTTGAAAGGTGCAGTAAAGACAGGGCGGCCCAGAAACTGCCCCAGGGTGAGCTTGTGGCCCTGGCCCGGCAGATGGAAGCCCTTGTAAAAGGGATGAAATAAGCGCCACCTTTGCCGAAAATGGGCAGTGGCGTTTGGGCAGGGCAACTTGAGATGCCTGCGGGCAAAAGGAGAAAGGGATTTGGATACGGCTTCGCCGGGGTTTACCCGGAGCGTGTTTTTGAGGCTGAAAAAAGAGCTGGCCAAGGTGATAATAGGCCAGGAAAAGGCCGTGGATGACGTGCTGACAGCTTTCTTCAGCGGCGGCCACGTGTTGCTGGAAGGGGTGCCCGGCACGGCCAAGACTCTTCTGGTGAAGGCCCTGTCCTGTGTTATCGGGTGTGCCTTCGAGAGGATTCAGTTTACTCCCGACCTTATGCCCTCTGACGTGGTGGGGACTCACGTCTTCGACGCAAGGCGGGGTGAGTTTTACCTGAAGAAAGGCCCCATATTCACCAACCTGCTTCTGGCTGACGAGGTGAACCGGACTCCCCCCAAGACCCAGTCGGCCTTGCTGGAGGCGATGGAGGAAAACCAGGCCACTATCGAGGGAGAAAAGGTTTCCCTGCCGGAGATATTTATGGTGTTTGCCACACAGAACCCGGTGGAGTTTGAAGGCACTTACCCCCTGCCCGAAGCCCAGGTGGATCGCTTTTTTTACAAGATTCTAATCGATTATCCGGCAAGGGAAGAAGAGCTGGAGATTCTGAAGCGCTATCACCAGGGCTTCAGCCACCGGCACATTGAAAATGCAGGAATGGAAAAGGTGGATCACGGGGAGTTTTTCCAGAAATGCCGGGAAGAGATTGCCGGGGTGAAGGTGCGGGAGGAGATCCTGGATTATGCCCTGAAAATCGTGGAATCCTCCAGGAAGAACATGAACGTGGCCCTGGGAGCCAGCCCCAGGGGTTCCGTGGGCCTGCTGCTGTCGGGCAAGGCAAGGGCAGCCGTTGCAGGCCGCGATTACGTGATTCCCGACGACATCAAGGAATCGGCCTTCCCCGTGCTGCGGCACCGTCTTATTTTGAAGCCGGAAGCGGAAATTGAGGGGCTTACCCCTGACAGCGTTATAAAGACAATGCTTTCGAAGGTGGAAGTGCCCCGATAGGCTTAATGGGCGGCAACGGGGCCGTTTGTGATGAAGAGCAAGAAATGGTAAGGTGGGATATTTATGAAAGCCTTGATTTTGGGCTGCGGGCGTCAGGGCGCGCTGCTGGCAAAGATCCTGGAAGAGGAGAAGGTGCAGGTAACGGTCATTGACAACAACCCCGAAGCCTTCAACCGCCTTGAGAACTTTCACGGAAAAAAGATCCTGGGGGACGGCATCAGCCAGAACACCCTTCACAAGGCCGGCATCAGGAATGCGGACGCATTTGTGGCGGTAACAAACAGCGACAATGTCAACCTTATGGCGGCCCAGATTGCCAAGGGACTCTACCAGGTGAGCCGGGTGGTCTGCCGTATTTACGACCCGAGAAGGGCCAGCATCTATTCCGATTTGGGCCTGGAAACGGTCAATTACAGCCAGGCCGGGGCCCACATACTGAAAAGCAGCATTATGGTTTCCGGGTTAATCAAGAAATACCAGCTGGGGGACGGGTCGGCCGTGGCAGTGGAAGTGAAGCTGAATGTGGACTCGGCGGGAAAGAAAGTGTCGGAGCTGGAAATCCCCGGCGAGTTCAGGGTGGCTTCCGTGGTGAGGGGGCTCAAGGTCATCATTCCAGGGCCGGATATGGAAGTGAAGGAAGAGGATCACGTCTTTGGGGTGGTGAAAATCGAGCGGCTGACCGACCTGATGGCCCGGCTGAGCCTGAAGGGCGATGGGGAATCGGGGCACAAAAGGGGAGAGGCATAAATGTTTATAATAATTGCAGGTGGCGGCCGGGTGGGATACCACCTGATGAAAAGCCAGATCAACAAGAAGAACGAAGTGGTCGTCATTGAGAAGAACCGTGAAAAATGCCAGTGCATAACGGAAGAGATGGGAAGCCTGGTGCTTCACGGGGACGCCTGCGATCCAAAAATCCTGGAAAATGCCGGGATAGCCAGGGCAGAGATGATTGTGGCCTGCACCGACAAGGATCAGGATAACCTCATCATATGCCAGCTTGCTCGGAAAAAATTCCGGGTTCCATATACCATAGCCCTTGTAAATGACCCCCCCAACGAAGAGGTTTTCAGGAAGCTGGGGGTGGATGCTGCCGTGGGGGCCATTCATGCCGTGCTCAACCGGATTGACCTGAAAATTGCCCAGCAGGGAGTAATGACAGTGCTGGCCAGGGAGAGCGGGGTGGAGATTATCGAAACCCGGATTTCCGCTGACTCACCCGCCGTGGGGAAGAGCCTGGGCCAGCTGGACATACCCGACGGGTCGATTATCCCCGCCGTCATAAGGGGCGGAAGGCTTGTCTCATGCACCCCTGAAACCTTCATCAAGCCGGAAGACATTGTCATCAGCATATCTCCCGAGACCCACTTTTCCGGCCTGAAAAAGGTGTTCCTGGGCACGGAGATTGCCCTGGGCTCACCTTAAATCCCCCGTGCCGAAGGGCGGGGCCTATCCCGTTCAGCAGGCCGAGCCGTTGGCGCTGCCGTAAATATTTTCAAAAAGCTCCCAGAGCTGCCTTTCCATTTTGGATTGGTTCCCATTCAGGAACCTGAGCATCTGCAGGGTGAGCTTTTCGATCATGCGCTTCTTTCGCCTCTCTACAGGCAGAATCTCCCGGCCGGGCTTGATGTAATCGTTGTATATGGGTTGAAAATGCCCAAAAAGCATGGACAGCTTTTTTTTGTTCCTGTCAGGATCAAGCCTGGAAAACTCCTTGAGATTCTCTATATGCTCCCGGTAAATTGGACATACTTCGCACGTGTTCTGGCTGTGGTACCGGGGGCAGTGGCAGGCGTCCCGATACATCCAGCAGGGACGTCTCTCTTTGACGCATTTACATTCAAGCATAGACGCCGGGCTGCAGCCGGCAATCTCGTGGCAGGATTTCATTGCTTTCCCCTCCTGGTGATCTATCTGTAATCTGACCTGTCAGGAACAGGTCAGAAACCTTGGCAGGCAGGCAGGCCGGGGGCAGTAACAACGTGGACGGGCTTTCTCCCGGCAGGCAAAAATCATGCCCGGCATTGAAGAGAATGAAAACCCTCACCATTATTCAAAGGGAAGCGTCACTCAGCCGCCCCTCTACGTGTCCCCTGCCTGGAAAACTCTGCCCGCCTTTGCCCCTGTGTCTGCCTGTATCACCGATCTTCTATCTTCCCGCCAGCCCGCTGCCGGAATAGACAAGCCGGGCAGCCGCAGGGCAGAAAATTAATCCCCGTCCCATCCCCCTGAAATATAGCAACTTCAATAAGTCTGTAACCGAATATTCACGGCGGAAGCCTTTCCTACAGGCAAAGGTAAGTCCGGATTATGTTTCGCCATTTTTAAAATGGCTATACCATTAACAATTCGACTTATACTCCGGATTTTTGCCTGTTGATAAAATTCCAAACCTAAACCCGGATTTTTGCCTTTGGCAAGGGACATCCAATGCCAATAATCCGTTACGGATTGTTGCAATAAATGACCTGCCTTCCTGGATTCTGCTGCCCGAACTGACTTTTGGACGTTCTCTTGTTAATATAATAGACTAATTGGAAGCGAATTTGGATAAGTCTCTTGAACTAACAGGCAATTTCTTTTGATTGATTGGATTAGCCCGAAAGAAACATAAATTGAAAAATTTATGCTAAAATTTGCTTAAATAAATAATATTATAAAATTACGCTCAGTTTGGATGCCGATAGTTGGCCTATTTCGTGGTCAGTGGTTTGTGGTCAGTCGTCAGTTTCCAAGGCGTTAGGGTTTCAAATTTCGAGATACCTCGAGATGAGCCTTACGCTTAAGAAAGAATAAATCCGGGATATAAAAGGAGTCCGGGATATAAAAGGAGTCCGGGATATAAAAGGAATACATCGACGATAGCGTTACGCCTGCCGAAAGGTATATCCGGGATATGAAAGGAATGCCCACTTCTTAAGTGGGGGGGGGGCGAAGCCCCTAAGCCTATGGCCTAAGAATCGGAGAATACCTCGACATTAACCTATCGCCTACCACAAGGTAACTCCGGCTCATTTTGGGCACTTTTAAAGTGCCTTAGATGCGGTGCATGTAGCGGAAGAGGTCTTCTTTCTGGACCCGTATGACAGCGCCTATTTTTTCGCCTGCCAGCTCCAGGCAGCTTCTCAGCGATTCGATGGGGATTGTCATTGCGGATGCGTCTGCTTCCATGATGAGGGCCACTCTTCTGTCGGACTGGAAGCATTGGGACTGCAGGATGGCGGCCCCTGCACCATCGCATATATTCTGGATGACGCCTGAGATGAGGGGGCACAGGGATTCGTCGGGGACGGGGTCATCGCAGGCGGGCAGGTGGCGGGTGCTGCAGCCGATTTCTTTTGAGATGGCTGAATGAGCGGTTATGACGAGATGAATCTTTTCCATGGGTTATAAGTTCACCACCGTAACGCCCCATCCTCCTTCGTGGAGCTCCCCTTCGCGGAAGCCTTTCACCACCGGGCAGGAGCGCAGGTATTGCTGCACGGCGTCCCTGAGAGCGCCGGTGCCTTTTCCGTGGATTATCCTGAAAGAATCCAGGTTGGCAAGGCAGGCGTCGTCAACGTATTTTTCCAGGGCGGACAGGCCCTCGTCCACCCTGTGGCCCCGGAGGTCTAACTGATCGGATATGGAGAGGACTTTTTTCAGTCGCAGGTCCTGCACGGGCTGGGGCAGGTCGGAAAAGTCCACATCCACCGGCTCCAGGTGGGCCATGGGGATTTCCATCCTGACGCTGCCCACGTCCACCAGGGCACTGAAGTTGTCCAGGATTCTGTCAACCCGTCCCCTTCTGCCCGTTGTGGTAACGTTCACCAACTGGCCGGGCTGGAAAGGAAATGCGGGGCTTTCAGCGCCGGGGGCATGGGTGTCTTCCTGAATCTTTTTAAGCCTGGATATGGTGTCATTTAGCAGGGTTCTCACCATTTTTTCATTTTCTTTTACTTCCAGGCGGTCTTTCTTGCCCTCCTTGTGATCTTTCATCGACTTTCGCCATTCCTGGCGTGCGTCCCTGAGATCCTGCAGCACTTCCTGTATGGCCCCGTCGGCGTCCCTGGTGGCCGACTGTAGTATCTCGTCCCGCTGGGTTTCAATTTCAAGGATTTTCCTGTCATATTCTTCCCGCAGGGCTTCCATCTGGCGGCGGTCTTCCTCGGCGTCCCTTCTTTCTTTCTGGGCGCGGGATTTCTCCTGGTCGATCTCGGTGAGAAGGGTTTCCATCTTCTGGTAGGACTGCCCCAGGGACTCCTCTGCGCTTCCCAGGATCTCTTCGGGCATTCCCAGGCGGCGGGCGATTTTGACGGCACAGGAGCGTCCGGGCAGGCCAATCTGCACCCGGTAAGTGGGCATCAGGGTTTCTTCGTCAAACTCCACTGCGGCGTTCTTGAAACGGGGATCCTTGGATGCAAATACCTTAAGCTCGTTGTAGTGGGTGGTGGCAATGACCTGGCTTCCCCTTTCCACCAGGAATTTCAGTATGTTGGAGCCAATAGCCACGCCCTCGCTCGGGTCGGTGCCAGCGCCTATCTCGTCCAGCAGCACCAGGGTCCGCCGGCCGGCCCGGGGCAGTATCTGGGCAATATTTTTTATGTGGGCGGAAAAAGTTGAAAGGCTCTGGCTGATGCTCTGCTCGTCGCCAATGTCGGCATACAGGCCCGTGAAAAGCCCTACCCGTGAGCCTTCGGAGGCAGGCACAGGCAGGCCCGCCAGGGCCATCAGCGCCAGGAGGCCGGACGTTTTGAGGCTGACGGTCTTGCCTCCAGTATTGGGGCCGGTAACAATAAGGCCGCTGAAATCTATCCCTATGTGGATGTCGATAGGCACGGCCTTTCCAGGCAGCAGGGGATGGCGGGCGCTGTAAAGGTCGAGAAGGGGCTCCCTCACCACCTGGGGAATGACGCCGTTCACTTCAACCATGTAGCGGGCCGATGCCTGAAGGGCGTCGAAGTGGCCCAGAAACTCCAGGTTCCTGGCCATGTCGTCGGCTGCGGCGGCAATCTCCTTTGAAATTTTCAGGCGGATCCTCTCCTCTTCCCGCTCCTCCTCCGATTTCTGGTATTTCAGCTCGTTGGTCAGCTTCAGCACGGTCAGGGGCTCCATGAAAACCGTGGCACCACTGGCGGAAGAATCCAGGGCAATTCCCGGAAACTGGGCCCGGAATTCCTGCCGGACAGGCAGCACGTGGCGATGCTCACGGCTTGTGATGATTGGCTCCTGGAGCATTTTTGCGTATTCGGGGTTTTTCAAAAACTGCTCCAGCTGCCCCCGGATCCTGTTCTGCAGCACTTCCAGTGAGCGCCGTATGGCTTCCAGGCTGGACGATGCAGAATCCAGTATGTTGCCGTCGCCCCCGATGGCGCTTGTTATCACTTTTTCGAGGCGGGGAAAGGAGGTGAGGATGCGGGATGCCTGGTAAAGGCGGGGATATAACGCCTCCCTGTTGTTCAGGTATTTCTGCAGGCTGGCTGACCTGGAAGCCACCTCGCCGATCTGCAGTATCTCCCCCGGCTGCAGGGCCGCGCCCTTCTTGGAGCGCTGCAGGGCAGGCTCCACCTCTCCCAGCTCCCCGACAATGAATGGCTCTTTCGAATTCAGTATGTCGGCGGCTTCGTTTGTTTCCGCCTGCAGCAGGTGGATCCCGTCCAGGTCTTTCTGGGGCATGCGCCCTTCCACCACCCGCCGGCCATAGGCGTTGGTGGTTTTCACGGCTATCTTCTCAATCACCCCGTCATATTCAAGAACCTTGAAGGTGTGCCTATCCATAATTCCCTCTTTTCAACGGGAATACAATATCGTCATTGATACCTGGGCCGCTTCCCGCCTGCGGGGCAGGTGGAAAACCGGGCCAATCCCATTTCACTTTTTTCAATTCAATATACAACAACCGGGAATTCTTTGCAAGGGGAGCCCGGCCCATGCCGGGAGCGGAAAAATGTCTGCACTTCAAAGGAAATGTGGGGAGATTGAAGGTGAAAAAGCTGTTTGATTGAATTTTCTATCAATATTTTGACAGCCCGGAAACCCGGGCAGGGAGGCAGGATGCCCAGGAAAGGCGTGCCAAAGTTCTTCGGCAGGGATGAAACCCTGACTATGCTTGTCATGGCAATCATTCTCCTGTTCATGGCCCTGATTTTTGTTTCCATGGGACATTGGGGGCCGGCCAAGGTAAGCCTGAAAGTCGCCACCAGAAAGCTCTGGACGAAGACCCTGAAGATCAGGGACAACAGGGTGAGGAAGATTCTGGCCGGGGAAGGGCAGGTTTACCTGGTGTCCGACAGGATAAGGGCAATATCAAAGAAGGGCAAATTTTTGTGGGAAGCCAAGGGCCCCGGCGAGTCAGAGCCTGTTGAATACAGTGGTTTTGGCGTGGTTGCAGGCGGCAGCGAGCTGAATGTATGGGATCCGGAAAAGGGGGCAGCGTCAGTCAAGGCCCGCCTTAAAAAGCCCGCCCAGGCCCTGAAGCGGGGGGAGATGCCCAATTCCCTGTATATTTTCGACGGCACCGAGCTGCAGCTTTTCAACCTGACCGGCGAGCAGGAGACCTGGATCGATTCCCTCTTTGAAGAAGACACGGCCGGTTTTGCCGGCATCACATCCACGAAAGATCTAACTGCGGCCGGGGACGAAGGGAAGATTTTCTTCCTGGATCCCGCCAACGGCCAGATAAAGACCCAGCTGGAGCTGGACGGGCAGCACCGCTGCCTGTTCCCGGCAGGAATAGGCGAATCGAGAATATGCATTCATACTTCCTCCCATAAAATCAAGGAGGGGAAATGCGCCCAGGATCAATACATAGCCATCTACCAGCTTCTGGAGGCAAAAAAGAAGAAGCCATTCCTTCTGGAAACCTGGAAAACTCCGGCTTTCCCCGCTGCCGCATCCCCGGTGCTGATGGGCGAAAGCGTCTTCACCGCCTCCGTTGACGACGCTTCCCGGCTGCTCATCCAGTCCCGCAACATTGCCAGCGGCCAGCTGCAATGGACTCTCCCCCTGCCCCTGCCAGAGGGCTTTCCGGAAAAAAGCAGGGTTACGCTGGACTCCAGCGAGTTTCTGATGTATGTCATGCATCCCGGCCTGGGGATGATAATGATTGACGCCCGCAACGGCATAGAGCTTGAAAGGCTGACCATTGCCGACGATAAGGCCCCCGGCGCGCCCAGGCATTATACCTTTTACAGGGAAAACGAAGAAATCTTCATTTACGATGCAACTTCCGGCAAGCTGTCCGCCTTCAAGGCCATATCCAACCAGGAGAAAGAAAAATAGGCCGTCAGGAGCTTTCCAGCAATTCCGATTTCCTCTCGTCCTCCATCAGGTTCAGCAGGTTCGACTCGAACCCGTCAATGCAGTCCCTGGTGTGCAAAAGGTGCATCCTCAGCCCCGACATCACGCCCCATATCTGCTCGGGATCCTCCCCGCTGCAGCGCGCAATCTCGGGCAGTATCTCTGTGTACAGCCTCTTTGCCAGCACCATTATCTCCGCCAGGTTGTAAGAGAGGAGCTCTGAGTTTTTTTCGTCATAAAACTCCAGCTTCTCCAGCCTGCTCCGAAGTATCTCCATTATCTGCCGCTCCTGGGCCAGGGTTTCTTCGGCATCGCCAAGGTGCCCGGGGGTGTCATTGTGCATGTCATTCTCCCTCTTTGGTTATTCATATCTCAAAAAGCCCGTAACGAAACCCTCACGGCGGAAGCTCTTCGAAATAGTAAAAGTGAGTCCGGATTTTGTTTTGCCATTTCCAAAATGGCCTTAAGCTGCCGGGGACAGGCAGGCCCGGTTCTTGCCTGGGGCCTGCTTTTGCAGACAGGGCAGCTTCCTAACCGGGCAGGTCCATGTATTTCAAGCCGCTCAGGTAGAACTCCCGGGCTTCCCCGGCCGTGATGTCGTAAACTTTTTTGTAGCCCATCGAAAAGCACAGGTCCTTGAATATTTCCACGCATATCTTCTCCTCCTGGGCCAGGTCCCTTACGGAAAAGGATCGCTCAAGGCTCAGGGAATTGTCCAGGTAAGAGATTCTCACATCTTCCTCACCTGAATCCTCAATTTTCAGCCGCCGCCCCTTTATGTTTTCCATGGCCACAATCAGCTTGAGCAGGCCCTCAAACCCGCTTTTACGGTAAAATTTCCTGGCATACCGCAAAAACAGGATTATCTCCGCCATCAGCACCTTTGCGGGAAGCACCTTCAGAAACAGGCTTCCCGGCTGGGACTCCCGGGGGTATTCCCTGGTTACGTCGCATACGTAATACAGCATGTTGTAAACGTTTATCTCAAAATATGAGTAATAGCTTATCCCCGGGTTTACCGAGATGATGCTTTCAAACTGGGAGTGGAGCTTGTCGTCAGAAAAATCGGGAAGGTTACCCCCCCTTGCATGTATTGCCGACCTCTGGGCCAGGGACAGCAGCTTTTCCGCCTTGAATATGCGGTTATGGGGAAACAGGGGCACAAAGCACAGCTTCAGCAGGGAGTCCGTCCCGTGATGCTCTTCAAACCTGATTTCCTTGTGGGTTTCCAGCCTCTCTTCCGCCCTCTTCAATATAACCGCCAGCAGGGAATCGGATTTTTTCCGGTTTGACATCAGGTATTCCAGCTCGTCAAACTTGGCCAGGCGGGTGAGAAACTTCTGGCTGTATTCGTCGGTGCGGACATAAAGCCCGTTGCGGCTCTTGTTGAGGACGTGGGGAGTCTCCCGGCTCTGTTCCACGTATATCACGTAAAAGAACCTGTTAGGCTCCTCCTCGCTGGGGATGGGCGTAGAAATGAAAGGCGTTATAGGCGGGAATATCTCCTCGAAGCACCATTGCACCACGGTCTGGTCAAAGCGGTTGATGCGGCTCACTCCCGGCAGGCTCTTCACCCTGCCCCGGCCGTCCTCTTCCACCCCCATCACCAGGTAGCCCCCATAAGTGTTGGCAAATGCGGAAAGCTTCTTCAGCAGGTTCTGCTTGCCGGGGTAATCCCTCTTGAACTCCAGCCGGATGTTCTCCTGGGCACCCTCCGTCAGCAGCTCCCTTATGTCCCTGTACGTCAGCTGGTGTATCTGTTTTGAAAAGATGGACAATCTTCTCCGTCCTTTCCGCCAATCTCTACCCGTCAGGCCGGTCCTGCAATAACCTTTGCCTGCACAGAGCCTGCGCTGTCATCCCCATCTTCAACCCTGCCTGGTTGTTTTTCCTTCATCTGCCATACAAGCAGGGCCGCCAGCCCCCACAAAAGCAGAATCGACAGGTAAGGCACCTTTGCGCCCAGCAGAAGCTTCTTTGCAGCCAGCCACCTGACCCCCACAAAACCCGACATGGTGCAGGAGATCAGCCCATACGCCATTACCAGGCCATAAAACAGCCGTATTTCCATCATTCCCCAGTTTTTTCTTAAAATATAACAGGCGAAAAAAGCCATCAACGGCATAAGAAGAATGACGTGGTTGTGAGGATGGGCGTAATGGGTTACCACGCTCAAAAGAATCACCATTAGGGAAAACCCCAGCACCTCTCTCTGCTTGCCGCCCTCCCCACGTATCGAGTAAAGGGTGAGCCCGACAAACACAAGGGATAGAAGAATTTTGGCCACACGGATGAGATTCATTGGTGCCCACGGCAGGTACGTCTGCAGCATGGCGTTCAATGACTGATCCACCGGCCACTTGCCCCAGTCGATCATTACCCTGGAACGGATTGACAGGAAATCTCCCATTATGCCCCAGCCCCATATAAGGCAGGGGATGATCATAAGCACCCCAAAAGTGATAAGAGCCGCAGCCACGGGCTTCCATCTCTTTTTCCACACAAAATACAGCAGGAAGAACAGGGGTAATCCCTTTATGGCCCCAGCCGCTCCCAGGGCCGCCCCCGCCGCCGCAAGGCTCCCCCTGGAATACAAATAAAGGCAGAGGGCAGTCAGCATAGCCACCACAATGCCTGTCTGGCCGTGGGCAAATTCGTCGATGGAGGGGAAGAAGAAAAGGCCCGCCACAAAAAACAAAGGCACCAGAATAACCCCTCCCCCGGCCCTCTCCGCCTGGGCACCCCGGCATGCCATAAAGACAAAAGCCGCAGTCATCAGGATAAAGAGATGATTCAACACAAGCCAGGCATTTATGGCACTAAAGTAAGGCAGGCGGGCAAGAAAGGTCATCATCATGTAAAAGCATGGGGGATAATTGTTCAAGCCGCCATAGTTCATACCCTTCACAAAACCCCTCTCCAGGGCGAAGCGGTTTACCGCATCCTCGCTGTATATGGCACTGTTGCCGGAAAGGAGCATCCCCGCAGAGAGGTAATAACCAGAGAAATCAATCATGAAGCAAGTGGGCACGTTGGAGGCAATTCCCAGGCAGGCCCGGTATTCAGGCCATGAGAAAAATATGCAGAACAGGCTGACAAGGCATAAAAATATGATGGCCATGCGGCGGCTTTCCAAGACAGTCTCCCCAATCCCTGAGGATGGCATCTCACTTCAGAATAATCTTCTATGCGGCACCCACATAACCTTTCCCCCCCCCACTTAAGAAGTGCCCATTCCTTTCATAACCCGGACTCCTTTTATAACCCGGACTTACCTTCAGGTTAACTTAATGTTTTCGTCGAGGTAGCCACTTTGAAAGTGGCCATTCCTTTCATATCCCGGATTTATTCTTTCTTAAGCGTAAGATTTTCGTCGAGGTATATTTCAAATTGAAAGCCTTACGCTTAGAGAACTGACGACTAACCACAAACCACTGACGACCCCCTTTAGGAAAGGGGAAAAAATGCGCCGGATTTGACTTTGTGGTAAACTAAATGTTTTCATCGAGGTATATTTCAAATCGAAAGCCTTACGCTTAGAGAACTGACGACCGGTCACCGACGACTGACGACCGAACAAGCCTTCTTATCTCGTCCGGGCTCAGGGGTTTTTCCCCGCCCAGGATCCTGGATATGGCTATGACCCTGGCCATGGTTTCCATGGTTTCCATCCGGTGGGACGCCTCCCTGATGCTCTCCCCCAGGGTGAGTGCGCCATGGTTTGCCAGCAGAAAGGCATTGTGGCCGGCCAGGTAAGGCTCCAGGTTCTCCGGCACCTCCCGGGTGGATGGGGTGCTGTATTCCACCAGGGGAACTTTCCCCAGCACCAGTATGGCTTCCGGCAGCACCGGCATGTCCAGGGGAATCCTGGCGGCGGCAAAGGCGGTGGAGTAGGGGGGATGGGCATGCACCACGGCCCTGACATCAGGGCGGCATCGATAGCAGGCCAGGTGCATCTTGGCCTCCGATGACGGTCTGCCAGCGCCATCCAGAACGTTCCCGTCCCCGTCAAGGGCAACAATGTATTCTTTTGTGATTCTTCCCTTGGAAATTCCCGACGGGGTGATGAGAATGGAGCCGTTCCCGGTGCGGGCCGAGATGTTTCCCGACGTGCCAGGCATGAAGCCCTGGCTGAAAAGATAACTGCCAGCCCCTATAATTTCTTCTTTCAGAGCATCGGAATCCAGCATGGGGCATACCCGGCCTGCCACCTTGACTGTCAGGCGCATCAGGTCATCCGCCGGGATGGAGGGTTGAGCCTTCCGGGCGGTTTCTATAATAGCCTGTATGATTTTCCTGATTTCCCCCTCGGACATCAAAGCAGGACTCCTCCGGCGGGAAGAGGCACCGGCCTACTCCCAGTCTTTCAGCTTTTCCCTGATTCCCTGCAGATTCAGGAAATCTCCGTCAATGCCCCCGTAAGTCTTCACCTCGGCCCTGTCGCCTTCGGAGATCTTGCTGCGGCCGTCCTTGCCGTAGGAGTCGAGGAATTTTCTGTAGTAGCCTGCCGCTTCTTTTCTCTGCCCGTTTTCCTCGGCTATCCTGCCCAGCAGCTTGTAGGCAAAGGCCTCCCTGTTTCGTCCTCCCCCGGAAACCTCCCCCTTCTTGAGGGCCGACAGGAAATTGGCGCGGGCGGCTTTCAGGTCGCCCTTTTTCATGTTATATATTCCCTGCACTGCATAGGCCCTGCTGTAGTCGGGAATCGCCTTTATGGCCCCGTTGATGATGGCGAGGGATTCTTTGTCGGTGCGGGCCTGTGAGCCGATTATCTCAAGGAGAAACGTGTATGCCATTGCCACGATCTCTTTGTTTGCAGGGCTTTTTTCCGGGTCAAGCCTTATCAGCTCTTTGAATATTTTGTAGCTGCTGGCGTAGTCCCCCTCCCCGATAAGAATTATGCCTTTCAGGTTCTTGGGGACGGGGTTGTCCGGGTTTTTGGCGGTGGCCTGGTCAAATTCCTGTTTTGCCTTTTCAAACTGCCCCGTGGTGGTGTAAAACCGCCCCATGGCAATGTCAATAAGCTCGCTGTCGGGGGCTGCCTTTTCCCCCTTCTGCAGAATGGAATATGCCTCGTCGGGGCGGCCCAGATGCATCAAAACGTCATACAGAAAGGCATACCCCTTTGCGTCGCCGGGTTTCAGCTTGACGTACTCGTAAAAGCTCCTGGCCCCTTCTTCGTATTTTTTTTCTTCCACCTGCTTCAGGCCCTTCTCCAGGGCGGCCTTGGCCATCATCTCCCTGGGGGCGCACCCCGCCCCGAAGGAGATGCCCATCAATCCTGCCAGCACCAGCGCGGCAATTGCCAGGAGAGGGCAAAGACCTCCTCTTGCCTTTTTAATATGTGTGGGGCAGCTTATCATGCTTGTTTTTCCTTCCCGGCCCGGGCAGCAGCCCTCTGGCAGCCTTAAATCGATTGTTTTGGCTATCGGGGCCTTGCCGGTGCCTCGCCAATTCTCACATCACGTAGGGGATTTCATCCTTCCTGCTCTCTTTGGGCAGCCACTCCCCAAGGGTCGCAACCACTGATTCTGCCAGCGCTTCCGGGTTGTATCCCCCTTCCAGGAAAGCGATTATCCGCCCTTCTGCCGGGGAGCCTGACGCCATGCGGGCCACAGACGCAGCCATCATTGCATAGCCGTGGGCGTTCAGGTTGTGATTGGCCAGGGGATCCCGGTGGTGCCCGTCGAACCCGGCAGAGATTATAAAAAGCTGGGGAGCAAATTTTTCTATGGCCGGCTTGAATTTTTCCTCAAAAACCCGGCTGTATGCCTCGTTTCCCGAGTCGGGGGGCAGGGGGGCGTTCAAGTTGAAGCCTTTTCCGTCGTAAAGCCCGGTGTCTTCCGCATAACCCGTGCCGGGGAAGAGGGGGCTCTGGTGGACGGAGAGGTAAAGCACCCGCTTGTCTGTGTAGAAAATCTCCTCGGTGCCGTTGCCGTGATGCACATCCCAGTCGATTATCACCACCCTCGATGCCATGCGCTTTTCTATGGCAAGGCGGGCACAAAGGGCCGCATTGTTGAAGATGCAGAAGCCCATCGACCGGGAAGAAGTGGCATGATGCCCCGGCGGGCGTGCCGGGATGAATACCCTCTTGAACCCCTGCACAAAAACCAGGTTAAGGGCGGTCTTGCCCGAGCCTGCTGCCGCCAGCGCCGCATTGAAAGACTCGGCGGAAGCCAGGGTGTCCGGGTCCAACATTCC
>Ga0351880_1122_pt1 | contig 20059 bp, 17 predicted proteins | sample BONcelFGM3001E13_FD_206766 | JGI IMG/M metagenome (GOLD analysis project Ga0351880, IMG submission 206766) | Enriched cells from coal bed in the Powder River Basin, Montana, United States - BONCAT cells FGM rep3 HSBNCT.FGM.300.1.E13 ...
ACACGCGCCTTACCCCACAAACCATAAGGGCGGACGCCGTCCGCCCCCTACAAGAGATTGAATTTCACTCCCATCCTTCCGTTTGGATGCATGGCATGCGCCCTCTTTCTTGATTCACACGCGCCTTACCCCACAACCATCAGAGCGGACGCCGTCCGCCCCTGCAGGAGATTAATATCGCGCCCATTCTTCCGTAGGGGCGCATGGCATGCGCCCCACTCTTCTTACCGTCTCAATTGTGAGAATTCAATCGATGAGAAATTACTCGCTATCTTTTTTTGCCGTCTTCGGCCCGGGCGGTAAAAGCAGCAAGAACCCAATCCCAATTAATATTTCCCCCATCACTACTCCGCGTGCCTGCAGCGGACCAAAATACGGCACCTCCGGCAGCGGATGGCTGCCAAAGCCAAACACATCTGCCATTCCGGCAAACACAGCCACAACATACCCGGTGCTCACCAGGCGCAGACCAATATCGGCGGCAATGGAAGGGGTTCTCCCTTTCCATAATGCCATCAGGCTCATATAACCACCCACACAGATAATCGCCATACCCACCAGAAAAACGGCGATCTGCACAAAACCAATCACCGGGCTGCGGTCCAATCCAAAAATTCCCGGCCGCGCGCCGACCAAAAAAATCATCAATCCCACCAGCGTCGCCGAAAGACCCATGCGAATGCGCGTGCGTGAATACGTAATCCCGTTTCGAGTTTCGGGTTCTTCGTAGCTTTCCTGATTGGTAGTATCTGCCATACTCATCCTGAAGGCAACATCCTTTCTAGAAAGCGCGCCCAGTTGCCCCCCAGAACTGCCGCGATATCATCTTCATTGTACCCTCGTTCGCAGAGCAACGCAGCTAATTTCTGCAGATCCGCAATGGAATCTATCTCATGTGGGGCTTCCTTGCGCCCAAATCCGCCGTCGAAATCACTGCCCAGGCCAACATGTCGCGCGTTGCCTGCAATCTGGCATATCGCGTCAATATGGGCTGCCATCCAGTCCAACTCTACCTGAAACTTTGGGTCACCTCGCCGCCAGCCAGGTTTGAGAAAAGCGTTATAACCTAATACGCCAATAACCGCGTCCCGGTCAACCAGCAATTCAATCGCCTCTTGCGTCAAGTGGCGTTCATTGGGATCTTCTTTTAGAAGCGCGCGCACATTGGCATGGCTTACTGCCAGCGGACCTTCATACCGCTCCAGCGCGTACAGCATGGGGCGTGTGCGCATATGAGCCAGATCCAAAGCCATTCCCAATCCAGACATCACTTCCAGCAATCGCTGCCCTTCCCGGGTAAAGTCATCGCCTTCCAGTGTTCCCCCGCAAAAACGCGTGCCTGCCCAAACCGGGCCAGCCATTCGAACGCCCATTTGCCACCAATCTTCAATTTCTTCGGGTTCGCCCAACCCCTCCGCGCCTTCAATGGCCATCATTACGCCCACCGGGTGCCGCGCCTCATCCACTCCAGATGCTTCGCCATCCTCAATCCAGGCATCCAGTGTGGCGCGCAGATCTGCCCGGGTTTTAACCAGGCGGAAGAAATCAGGGCTTTCAGCGCATAAGCGCTCATAGTAATCCACCTGATTTTGCATCAGCTCCCGTGCCTGGCGCGGGTTGCTATATACCTGGGTTTCAAAATCTCCGGTGGTATAGCGGCGTGGAATGGTGAAAATGGACCCTACAATCAATGCCACCCGCCCACGCTGATAATCCGGCCAGCCCAACAGCGCCTCCCCATTCAACAAAGGAGTTTGCGAGTTGCGTTCAAGCTGGCGTGTTTCTTCCGCCGCGCGGCGATAATCTCGCGCAAAGGTCAGCGCGCTGTATGCCAGGTCCTGGTGGGCATCGATAATATATCTTGTCATCATCCTCATTTTTAGAAAAAAAGAGCGCACCAGGCATGGAGCGCTCCTCTTTTATTGATTAATTTCACTTCAGTCGCAGCCAGAATTTGGCAGGCGACTATTCTTCTACGCCTTCTTCGCTTTCGTCGACATCATTGCTGTCAGACCCGTTCAATCCTTCTTCTTCCAACAGAGTCTGCCAGTCCATCTCGGCAAAAGCCATCGAGTCTACGCGGCGCAGGCTCAAACCAATGCGGTGATTTTCCGGGTCGAGGCGGATGATGCGCAAGGTAACTACATCGCCTTCTTTGAGAACTTCTTTGGGATGCTCGATGCGTTTTTCGCTGATCTCAGAAATGTGGATCAAGCCTTCAACATCATCATGCAGGCGGGCAAACGCGCCAAATTTGGTCAGGCGGGTGATGGTGCCTTCCACCAATTGGCCAACCTGGAACTCTTCGGCTTTGGCTGCCCACGGGTCATCTTGCAGCTGGCGGATCGAAAGGCCAATGCGTTTCTTGTCGCGGTCAATGCTGATCACTTTGACTTTGACTTCCTGACCAACTTCCAGAACTTCGCTGGGATGGTTGATGCGGTCCCAGGAAATTTCGGAGAGATGAACCAGGCCGTCCGCGCCGCTTATGTTGACAAAAGCGCCAAAATCAGCCAGGCTGGTCACGCGGCCAACACGAGTTTCGCCTTCTTCCAGGTCGTCAATGACCCGTTCTTTAAGGCTTTCGCGGGTTTCGCTGCTGGCTGCGCGCTCAGAGAGGATCAGACGTCGGCGTTCGCGATCCACTTCGATAACACAAACTTCGATTTTTTCACCCACCATCGCGCCAAAGCGATCTTCAGGGGTGTCGCCGCTTACTTCTGCCCGGCGGGAAAGGCTGACTTGTGAAGCCGGCACAAAACCACGCAGACCACCCATCGGAACGATCAAACCGCCCTTATTGTAGCCAATGATCTTGCTGTTGAAAGATTCTTTGCTTTCCATCAGGGCTTCAGCCTTGTCCCAGCTTACCGCTTCTTGCGCGCGGTTGAAGGAAAGAACCAGGGTTCCCTGGGAATCTTCTGGGGTGATAACGTAAACTTTGATATCCTGACCGACCTTCATTTCTTTCAGGTCTTCCTCAGGAATCTGATCGAATTCACGACCACTGATGACACCCTCGGATTTCGTACCCACACTGACCAAAATTTGGCCTTGACTGATACTGGCAATCACACCATCTCTGATATCCCCGGATTTGGGGAAATCAATCTCCAGGCCTTCTTGCTCAAGCAAGGATGCCATGTTGTTGGTATCGACGTTTTCGTTTTCGGGTAATACCCCTTGGGCGCCATTCTGTTCCATAAGTTAACTGTACTCCGGAAATAAGATTAGGGTTGATTATAAAGGGGATTCAGGATTATTGCAACCCTGCCCTTTATGTTCATCCCTGACAATGCATAATTATATCCGATATTATCCACTTTTGGCAACTCATTCTTAATATTAAATTAAGAGACTTTAATGCCTCCGGCGTTTTTTCTTCTGGGCTGGCGGATTTCCGCGATTTTCTTCAGCCGGAGCAATGGTCGAAGCCGCCTGCTCGGCGGCCGCCTGAGCCGCTTCGATTTGTTCGCGCGTCAAAGAAACACTGATCGCCTGTCGCGGACTGAAGGTAAATACCCGGCTGATCACTCCGTGGCGCACGTCTTCCAGCAGCGTTTGGAACATCTCCGTGGCTTTGCTTTTGTACTGCACCAACGGATCGCGTTGGGCGTAGGCTTCCAAACCAACTGAAACCCGCAGCGCTTCCACACTGGTCAGGTATTCCACCCACTGCTCCGAGATAACCCGCAGCAGCAGCTCACGGTACGATTCATTTTGCACCCGGCGGCCCAGGGTCTGTTGAATTAATGCCTGTTCATCCTCATCAATTTCTTCAAGCGGCAGGTTGGCCAGCGCTTCAAAACGCTCCTCGCCAAAAACCTCGCTCAACACCATACGGCTTTTATCATCCAGCTGGTTCAAGGTTACACTGGTTTGCGCCAGACGATTCCATACAATTAACCCGCGCGCTTCTTCAAGCACTTCCACCGCTTCTTGAAGATGCCGCAGCACTTTCTCGGTTTCTTCCTTTGGTTCAATATTCTCCAGCAAACCAGCCGCCAGGAAGACCGTGCGGACGCGCGTGTAGCGCTGCTGCGCCTTGCGATGCGTGCGCGAGTCAAAAGTGAGACGCGTGCCTTCAGACATCAAGTTTAATAATTGGATAATCTGGCGGTCTTGCAGAGTCTGGTCTTCGTTCGATTTCAGCGCGGGTTCAATATCCCGCGCGATCTGGCCTTCGTCGCCCAGCAGGCGCTCAAAGCGGCGGTTAAACACCTCGTCCACTTTGTCTAACACGGTGTTGGTAATATCGCGCCATTCGCTATTTTGCAGGTCGGTGGCGCGCAGTTCCAGGCTCTCTTCCAAACGCCGCTCTACTGCCCCTGCCAGCCGGTTGGCATTTAATCCAATCACATACCGGCCAATTTGCTCACGCACCAATTGCGCGGCAGACTCCTCACCTTCCAGCAAAGCGCGCGCCTCCTGGTTGGAAAGCCGCACCGGGACTTTAATCAGGCTGGTCAGCTCTTGCTGAACATCTTGCGCGCGGCGCGGCTCTTCGGATTCTTCGTCCAGCCCGCCCAAGAAGGTATCCAGCAAGTCCTGACGCTCATCCAATTGGGCTTGAATGGCTTCCTCCACCCGCTCGATCAGCACGCGCGTACTGCGCACCACGTGCTGATGCTCGGCTTCCAAAGCGCGCCTGGCAATATCCAGCACTGCTTTCTTCACCGCCTGTATATCACTCGCCCCGCTCAACAGAGCGCGGAATTCATCAAACAGCAACTGAAGTGTGTAAGATGGGAAGAAAACATCCTGATAACTGATGGTGGGTTGGACCTCATCCAGGTAAGCGAGCAGCTTCCAGGGACCTTCTTCATCATCCAATGACAGCGGAACTCTTTTCTGCAGTTCCAAACGCAGCATTTCCATTACATCTTCGGTCAGGTCTTCTTTGGTGAATACCCTGTTGCGCTGGTCGTAGATGCGCGCGCGCTGGGCGTTGAGCACATCATCATATTCCAGCAAGCGCTTGCGGATGTCAAAATTCGCGCCTTCCACTCGTTCTTGAGATTGTTCCACCAGGCGCCCAAGCAGACCCATCTCCATGGGCTGGCTCTCATCAAACAAAATGCGTTTCCACAGCATTTCAACCTGCTGGCCGCCAAACAAGCGCATCAGGTCATCTTCCAATGAGAGATAGAAACGCGATGACCCCGGGTCACCCTGACGCGCGGCACGTCCACGCAGCTGATTGTCAATGCGGCGGGCTTCATGCCGCTCAGAGCCAATCACATGCAAACCGCCCAACTCCCGCACACGGCGCATGTTCTTCATGTATTCCAGAAATTGGTTTACCGCTTCTTCGTAAATACCAAACTCGGCAGCACTCAAGTTCTTAAGCGCTCGCAGCCGGTCTTCATTGGTCAGATTAAAGGGGTTGTCCACCACGCGTGCCAGCACACGGTTCACGTCGCGCAGCACATCTTCATGCAAATCTCCCCCCAGCTTAATATCGACACCACGGCCGGCCATGTTAGTGGCAATGGTCACCGCGCCAAACGCGCCGGCTTTGGCAATAATAATGGATTCAGTATCGTGCTTGCGCGCGTTCAACACCTCATGCGTGATCCCGCCTTGCAGCGTCTGGATCATTCGGGCAACGTCGCCTTCTTCAAATCCAAAGTAGGATTTTAAGACTGCCAAATTTTCTTCATCTTCGGGATTAAACGAAACCCCCAGGCCGCGAGCCAGCTGGCGCAGTTCGCCGGTATTTATTTCTGGAATTGGTTTTTTCAGCGGTACCATCTCGGGAGACTGGCGCTCCAGGAATTCCATATTGTTTTTCTTTAAATATGCCAGGCGAATCAACAATACCTGAATCACCCTCCGTACCGGCTCGGCTGAGAATCGCTCAGACAGGCGCTCCGAATGTTCCACCGAAGTGGTTCCCACCAGCTGTGGGCGCCCCTTGACATAATTTTCAAACACTTCGTAGGTTATCGCCCGCAGCTTGGCTTCTTCGCTGCGGTACACCTGGTCAGGGTAATCTTTGCGTTTCCAGAACATGGGATGCTTCTGGGAATCGTTCTTATCTGTGTAGTAAACGTATTTGTAGCCGTTCTCATCTTTTGTTTCAATGGACACCAGGTCCGTGGTGGGCAGCCCTGCCACAAATTCCAGGTTGGCCGGAATCGGCAGCACATCGATTTTGTAGATTTTATACAGTTCTTCCGCTTCAGTCGCAGCCGTGCCGGTCATGCCTGCCAGCTTCTCATACATACGGAAGTAATTTTGAATGGTAATGGTGGCATAAGTGACATTTTCCGGCTCCACTTTAACGCCTTCTTTGGCTTCAACCGCCTGGTGCAGCCCCTCAGACCAGCGCCTTCCGGGCATTAACCTGCCGGTGAATTCATCGATAATGATCACTTTGCCGCCCTGTACCAGATAATCCTTGTTCCGCCGGTATAAGAACTGCGCCCGCAGAGCTTGCTCCAGGTATCCCAGCACACGCGCCTGTTCGGGGGTAATATCTTCCGGGCGTTCGGGGTCACGCAGCGGCATTTCCATCAATTGCTCAACATGCGCTTCACCAATCTCGGTCAGGGTAACCGTGCGGTCTTTTTCATCCACTTCGTAATCTTCGGGGTTTAGCTGCCGAACAACCTGAACGGTCCGCACATACCATTCACTTTCGTCCTGCGCAGGTCCGGAGATAATCAGAGGTGTGCGCGCTTCATCGATCAAGATATTATCCACCTCATCGATGATGGCAAAGTAGTGTCCGCGCTGAACGCGGTCCTCCAGGCGCATGGTCAGGTTATCGCGCAGATAGTCAAAACCAAATTCACTATTGGTGCCGTAGACAATATCCGCCATGTAAGCTTCGCGGCGCGGCACCAGCCGCAGCTGGTGCTGGTCTTCCTGGGAAGATTCTTTCTCCAAATCCACCATAAAGGCGATCGACTCACCCGCCTGGCGCGACATTTGCAAAACACCCACACTGAGCCCCAGCAAGTTGTAAATTGGCGCCATCCAGCGCGCGTCACGGCGAGCCAGATAATCGTTAACAGTCACCAGATGCACACCTTTGCCGGTCAGCGCGTTTAGATACACCGGCAAAGTTGCCACCAGGGTTTTGCCTTCGCCTGTGCGCATTTCAGCAATTTTCCCTTCGTGAAGGGTCATCCCGCCGATCATTTGAATATCGTAATGGCGCAGCCCGATGGTACGCTTGCTGGCTTCACGTACCAGCGCGAAAGCCTCCACCAGCAAATCATCCAGGGTTTCCCCTTCGGCCAGGCGCTGCCTGAATTCATCAGATTTTAGGCGCAGTTCATCGTTGCTTAACGCTTCAAATTGAGGCTCAAGCTCGGCAATTTTTTCAGCTCTTAAAGCCAAGCGGTCGAGTTCTTTTTTATTGGGGTCTCCCCCCAGAAATTTCACAAGGTTCTTAAACATGGCAAATTCACCTTTCCGATAGGAGATTATAGCATAACGGCCTGTAAGCGTTTTGTTTTAAATTTATAAGAAATCGACACAAGAAATGGCATATATAACTTCAATACCCGGGTAGGATTAATAGAATAATCATGGCAATTTCGCAAATTGATTTCATGAAGAATTATTTCAATCGGCTGTTGAGACTTCCAATAATCAATAAGGTGATGAGCCAACCCTGCCTGGTCAAAATACACTCGCTGGTAGAGTTGTTTCAAGGTTGCTTTTATTATTAATATAGAATAAAGTTCCCTTCCAGTCGGTGCCTTGCTTTTGAGAAAATCAAAAACACCGGGCTTCGCGTTGAAACCCGGTGTTCTACTTCTAATTCCGGAATACTACATATGAATTGGCAAGCCTTCCACACCATGCGCGGCTTCCATCACCACTTCGCTAAGCGTGGGGTGCGCGTGAACGGTATGCGCGATCTCTTCAGCGGTCAGTTCCATGCGCTGAGCCAACACCAGTTCGGGCAGCATCTCAGAAACATCCGGCCCAACCAGCACCGCGCCTAAGATTTCTCCATATTTCGCGTCGGAGATGATCTTTACCCAGCCGCCGCTTTCGCCCAAACCCAACGCCTTGCCGTTTGCAATAAAGTTGAAACGGCCAACTTTAAGCTCATACCCGGCATCTTTGGCTTGTTGTTCAGTATAACCAAATGACGCTACCTGCGGGTGTGAATACACCGCCCGCGGCATCATGCGGTAGTCCAGTTTGATGGTGTGCTTTCCAGCAATCGCTTCAGCCGCCACCGTACCCATCGCCGAAGCCACATGCGCCAGCAGCAGCTGCCCGGTGACGTCACCAATCGCGTAAATGCCTGGAACATTGGTTCGCATCTGTTCGTCTACTTCCACAAATCCGCGCTGGTCAAACTTTACGCCCAGTTCTTCCAGACCAAAACCCTTGGAATTAGGCCGGAAACCAATTGCCACCATGGCCTGTTCAGCTTCCAACACCTGCTCGCCTTCAGCGCCAGAGACCTTAACCTTGACGCCGCCCGCGGTTGTTTCAATCGATTCAACCTTGGTGTTGGTCAGCAGCTTGATCCCGCGCTTTTTGTACGCTTTAGCCAATTCGGCACTGGCTTCGGAGTCTTCCAACGGCAGAATCTGCGGCAGCATTTCCACAATGGTCACATCTGTGCCGTAAGAGTTCCAAATCGTGGCAAATTCCACTCCAATTGCACCCGCGCCAATTATCACGGCAGAAGCGGGGCGTTTGGTTTGCAATATTGCCTCGGTGTAAGTCAATATCTTTTCACCATCAATCTTCCATACAGGTGGTACGGTGGACTGCGCGCCGGTCGCGACGATGATATTTTTGGCTTTTACTTCCTGGGTAACGCCCTTCTCATCCGTAACCACAAGCGTATCGCGGGCGGTGATCTTTCCTTCACCCATCAACACATCAATTTTATTCTTCTTCATCAGGAATCCAACGCCTTTGGTCAGCCGGTCAGAGACCTGGCGGCTGCGTTTCACCGCGGCGCTGTAATCCAGTTCAAGATTTTCAAATGAAATACCAAATTCTTTACTTCGTTCACGCAAAGTTTCTGCAAGATCTGCGTTTTTCAACAAGGCTTTTGAAGGGATGCAGCCCACATTTAAACAAACTCCCCCAAGCCATTTTTTTTCAACAATCGCGGTTTTCAAACCCAATTGCGCCGCTCGAATCGCGCTTACGTATCCGCCCGGGCCTGCACCCAAAACCACCACATCATACTGTTCACTCATAATTTCCCTCACCGAACTTTCCAATTATTTAGTGCTGCTTATGATTTTACTCTGATACCAAACCGGCAACAACGCATTGTCTAATATATGTATACCTCTATGTACATCTTAATCATTTTTTTCTGCTTGTCAACCACTTTTTTCTGACCGTTTGATCTTTATGACGGCTCCGGAAAGATTATTTCCTGGTCTGACTGGTAGTTTGCGCGTCCAGTTTTTTTTGTTGTTTTTTCTGCAGGTTTCTTTGTTTTCGCTCTTCTTTTTCGCGCTGCTTTTGCTGGCGCTGCATTAATTTTAAAGTATCTTTCTTCTCCAGGTCTAAAGCGGTAACGGTTGAAACCACGATAAACGCGATTAACATGACAATCGCCAAAGCCAACAATGTCAGATCGTAAACAGTAACTGGGCCAGGTATCGGTAAATTCATTTGTACGTGCTGGTTACCGGTGAAAAATACCACGGTGTTGGTTAATATCGCCAGAGACCGCACTTCCGTCGGTCCCAAACCGGCAAAGGAGATGCGAAAAACGCCGTTCACGTATGTGACCAGGTAGGTATACACAGAAAGCAGCATATATCCAACCAGCGCAAGCAAGGCAAATTCAAACCGCACATAAGGAGAAAGGCCCAAACCACAAAAAATCAACACCATGCTCAGGGAATCAATGGCATGATCGACAAAAAAGCCGTACAAAGGCCGTTCAATTTTGCGCTGCCGCGCCAGAGTGCCGTCCAGGCTGTCGCCAAACCAGTTTAAGAGAAAACCAAAACTGGCCAGCCATAAGTAAGCGGGGTTCAGGCTGGTAAGCCAATATGACACAAAAATGAGAATGGAAGCAGCCAGACCTATGGCGGTCAAATGGTCGGGGGAGATCCAGGACGGCATGTGCTTGGAAAGCCATTCAAGCGCAGGTCTTTCCAAAGGTCCCAGCAAAATATTATTGACCCGTGTATGTTTTTGTTGTTCCATTTTGTTATCTCTCCATATTTAATTAGAAGCCCCCTGCACTTCAGATTATTTCTCGCCCTGAGGCGCTTCTCCAAGCAATTCCGGCCAAACCGGGATAGTCATGTTCCACTGGGTCAGAAATTGCCGAATCAACCCCTCTGCCACCTCAAGGACTGCTTCTGTATTGCGCAAAATTTCAGCTTCGTGATCTTGCATTTCTTTCATCATAACAGGTTGTGACGCCCAAACCAAATATTTCTGGTTGCTTTTCAGCGCTCCGCAAATCACCTTAATCGGCAGTTTCATGCGAAGGGCCAATTGAATATGCACCACTGGCAAAGTTGCCGGCCTGCCAAAGAAAACTGGACGATATTTAGAGCCCTTAAATGGACGGTCTACTCCGGTGAGCACTGTGCGCCCCTCGCGCAGATTTGTCAGCGCACGCCGTAAGGCATCCGGTGACGCGGGGGTAATCTCAATGCCCACTTCTTCCCGAATTGAATTTTGCCAGGCATACCCACCCGGCGGGTTGGGCGCGGAAATCACCTGCATTTGTAATCCACGCAGCGCGGCCGCCCGCCCTACCAGATCAAAATTGCTGACATGCGGAAGTACCAGTATTTGACCCTGTTTGCCGCTTTTGCTAATTTGAATCAATTCTTCAAAAGAGGGATCTATTTCAACCAATTCCAAAACTTTTTCTGGTGAGCGTAAATGGTGATAAAAGTCAAATATCGCCCTCCCCGAATTGCGGAAGTTTTGTCTCACCCACTCATCCAGCTGCTGGCTGCTGGCTTGTTCACCGCTTGCCACCCATAAATTGGAGCGCAGCGCGCGAACCTGGCTGAACTGAGTGTGTCCTGAAAGCCAATCGGCGGCTGCCCGTGAAAAAGGATACCCCAGCCAGCGCGGCAGTGTACGCCCAATCCAAAGCGCCATGCCGGTTCCAAATTTGCTGTTAAAAAATGCGGACAGATTCACGCGGTTCCGTTTCCTCCCGAATTCCAATCATCCAGCAGATCTAACTTTTACAACCCCAACAACCCCAACCCGATTTGCAAATCTCCATTCATTCTAAACCCAATATTGCTCCCATCTCAATCTATTCAGAGGCCAGGTTCTGGCGTGATAAAAATCGGAAAGTACCCATCCCAATAAAAAATGGCAGCCAAAAGGTGATCGCCCGAAATCCAAGTGTCAAAATGGCAGCCTCTTCCAATCCCACACCCAACGAGCGCAGGGTTAGCGTCATCACACCTTCCATCATACCTATCCCCGAAGGGGTAAGCGAGACGATGGTGAATAAATATCCCAGCGCGAAACCGCCAACCACTGTTCCCCCGCTGATGGGCACGCCAAAAGCGAGGAAAAGCATCCACAGTATTGTGATTAATATCCCTTTGTTCGTCACCCCCAATATCACCGGTAATATTAACCTTCGCGGGTTGGCGCGCAACACAGCTACCCCGGTGTTGATGTCCTCCGCAAAATTATAGGCTTCTTCCACCTCAAGCGGTTTCTTGCGCTTTAATTTACGCGCCAGCCAGTTGGTTTTTTTTGCCATCCAGGCCAGAGCATTGCCCAACCTTTCCGGCCATTTTAAGCCCACATATAAAACCGACAAAACAACCAGCGCCACCAGAGCTAAAATCGAGGCGGCTGTCAATTCTGCCCAGCCCAATTTGTTGCGGCGAATCAGCACCAGCAGACCCAATACAACCGCGCCCAACAAGCCAATATAATCAAACAGCAGGTACAAAAGGCAGGCCACTGTAATTCGCGCGCTGGAGTGACCTTTGCGCTTGGCATCCGATAAAAAAACCGCCAACGCGGACATTCCTCCCGAAGGCGCAATGATCCCAACAAAGCTGTTGGCCGCGGTAGAGATTGACACCATGTGTCCCAACGGTTCATGAACATCCAGCAGACGGTAGTTCACTCGATACGCCAGCCCCACATTCAGCAGCCACAGCATCTCACCCAGCAGCGCCAGCATCAGATACTCCGGCTGGGCGCGCTGCAGGATGTCCACCATTTCCGTAACTTCGGTAAATCGGGAAAATAAGAAGACGATCGCCAACAAGAAAACCAATGCGATGATGAATTTTTTCAAGGCTTTCTTCCTTTGCGCAAAAGATAAAGAGACAATCTTATCTACGCCAGTTGCGAAACACAAACCAGCGCATCATAAAGAAATTAAACAAGTAAAGCGTCATTTCCGCGAGCATTTTCGCTAATACCAAATCAAGCCCAAAACGGCGCATGCCCATATCCATCAACCGCGCCGCCACCCAGCCAGAGAATGCCACCAGCGCCAGATAACGCGGCAATGTATCTATTATCCTTTTACCCGAATAAAACACCCCTTCACGCACCAGCAGGTAATTAATTATGACCGAAACAACCCGGGCGGCATAGACGCTCGCCAATAGATCTTTCACCAGGCTGTGGACAGCCAAAAATACCGCGTAATCTACCAGGGTGGTCAGCAGTGAAACCAATGCATAACGAAAAAATGTAAAATAATCTTCCAGCGGGTTGGGGCGCGGAACATACCCAACTGGCGGCGTTACCGGTTGAAATATCACCTCCACCCCGATTTTACGCGCGTAATATATCATCCCGGAAAGATAACGCTCGTGTTCATGGGAGTTTTCCAGCAGACCTTCCAGGAATTCCGCTGGGATCCCACGCAAAAATGTCATACCCTCTTCAATATTTAACTTCAGAATGCGCCTGGCAACCCAACGTGTGATGTTGCGGCCAATAGTTCGCAGCCGCCCCGGGTATGCCTCTTCAGTCAAGATGCCGATGATGAGCGACCGGGGATGGTTTTGCAGCGCTTCACAAATAGTTTGCAGCGCGAATGGTGTGTTCAACCCACCACAATCCAGTGTTACCACCGCCTGGAAGGCATACCCGGAAGTTTTCAGAGCGCGCAGCCCGGCTTTCAAGGCGCGTCCGCGGTTGGGTTTTCCCCGCATTTGCAGCATTATGCTGCCCGGAATCTCACTCAGTACCTGTGTCGCCAGACAGAATTCAACCTTGCTGCAGTCATCCACAATTACCAGTGGTGAAAAACCCGCTGCTGCCTGTTTAATTCTTTGTGCGACTGGTAATTCCGCGTTGTGCACGCGAATTACCAGCGCGAAAGGCGCTGAAAGCAGAGCCTCGGGCGCTTGCTGGCGGTCATCTGTTTGTCCAATGTTCAAATCTTGTTCCAAATACGCGTCTCGCTTAAAGCAAAATTTGTAAGAATGAACAACCGCACCAGGTGTATACCTGCGCGGCCAGTAAGCATACCCATCTTTGAATTTCTACCAGGGCAGGAAAAACTTCACCCTGGTAGAAAAAATTATAACTTTAAATGTGATTTTTTATTAGGAGGTCGGACGGCGGGTAATCGCGTCAACCATCCGCGCGGTCCGCGCCATGGCGCGCACGTCATGCACGCGGATGATATCGGCGCCGCGCACGATTCCCACTGCCACAGCCGCGGCTGTGCCTTCTACACGCTGGTTGTAAGGCAGATCAAGGGTATACCCAATGAAAGATTTGCGCGACGGCCCAATCAGGAGTGGAAAACCCAAAGCGCGAATCTCATCCAGACGATTAAGCAGTTCCAGATTTTGCTCAACCGTCTTACCAAATCCAATTCCAGGGTCTAGGATTATCCTGTCATGCTTCACTCCCGCCTGAAGAGCCAATTCCACACTTGCCATCAGTTCAGCCTTCACATCTTCGATCAGATTCTGATATTCCATACCGATATAACGCCCACCCAGACGCTCTTGCAAATCTGTATTGGCTGGTTGGCTGCGGTTATGCATTAATACCAGTGGGGCATTGGTGCGCGCGGCTACGTCCGCCATGCGTTCATCTCCCCGTAAGCCCCAAACATCATTGATCCAATCTGCTCCAGCCGCCAGCGCGGCTTCGGCCACCGGCGCTTTATATGTGTCCACTGAGATGGTTGCATCCAATCCAGCCGCCGCCAGTGCTTCAATTACCGGTATCACCCGGTCTAATTCCTCTTGCAGGCTGATCATGCTGGCTCCCGGCCGGGTGCTTTCACCGCCCACATCTATAATATGCGCGCCCGCCTGGATAAAACGCCGTCCGCGTTCCAGCGCAGAGCGCACCGGATTTCGCGTCTGCAACAGTCCATCCCCAGAAAAGCTGTCTGATGTGATGTTCAGGATCCCCATGATATAAGTTCGTTCGCTCCAGCGATAGAAATCCCAACTTTTGTTCATCCCTCGATTCAGCCTCCTCCTCTTAATCGTCTACCCCGTTCGTCGGATCTTTAGACACGATCGATTACCGATAGCAAACTGCCGGACTGCCATTTGCTGGCCAGCACGCCCCGCGTCTGGCTCTCTTTTTTCAAACAATCTGTCAGGGCTTGCAACCCAACCCACAAATTCTCATTCTCCAGGTTTAGACTCTGCCCAGCCGGAATCACCGCCATGATTTCGGCTGTTTTTATCGGGTCCATACCTGCTGGGGCTAGACAAGCCGCCTCACTCAGGTCAATTTTCCGGCGTTGAAGCAGATTGGCCAGGTCGGCGCTGCCAGGCAGATTCAACCGCTCAGCAATGGATGCCTGCGGAACCAGGTTATAAACACCAACCGCCTCGGGGGATGCCAGCAGCCCGGCTCCCGCGCCGCTTTCGCCTGTCACCAACAAGTGCGCGTCTCCGGCAAGAATGGTGCGCGCGGCCTGCTGCAGCAAGAAATGGGCTAATCCACTGCGCGGCGGGAAGGTTTGCCGGTATGTACCTCCCGGTTTTGAATGCGACTCTTCCCCTACCCAGAATACCTGCTCCAGGCGCGGTTGGCGCACCTGCGCCTGGGCGAAAAGCCTCTTTTCCAGAGACTCGCTGGTCTCCCCTTTTTGGGCAACAACAAATTCAACCAAAAAAACTTCGCTCAATATCGATCTTCCTTCCGCTTGTGGAATATGTTGGCTAAATGGGCGGCCAGGGATATGGCCGCTTTTGAGGATCGGGATACGGAAACACGCGGTTCGCCAACAAATGCTGCCCCCGTTCGCACAGCGCGTTCAGTTCTATAGTGCTTAAAAAACGACGCAGGTCCTGATAAACGCCTGTCTTTTCTTGCAATTGGGTAGTGATGCGCCGCACATCCTCAAGTAGATCTACCGGCACGGCTTCACCAGCGAAATCCCATACCACTGTGCGCAGTTTGGGTTCGCGGTTAAAGCAAATTCCGTGATCAATCAAAAATAGCTGATTATCCTCGCCAATGAGAATATGCCCGCCTTTTCGATCGGCATTGTTTACCAGCAAGTCAAAAACCACAACCGGCCGGAGCCTCTGGCGGTCTTCGGGGCTAAATTCAAAATAATGGTATTGCGGGTCATGTTCTACAAAATACTGCAGAGATCCCGGCCCCAGGGTGGCTTTTCGGCGAAACACAGTAACGGGAACCAGATCCCAGCCCAGGGCTTCGCTCAGCACATAAGCTGCCGTTTCACGTTGTGCCAGTGTGCCGGTAGGGAAATCCCAAAGCGGCATTTCGCCTCGCACAGGCTTGTAGACCACCTTGAACTCAATATCCTGGAAGGTCAAATTGGTTAGAAAGGTGTAATTGGAACTGTTCAAAAATTGACCTTGCAGATTTAATGTTCCATTCTGCAAGGCTTCGAAAATCAACAGTTTATCCACAATATATTACCTGACCGCGCGTAGCTGTCGCTGCGCGACATATTTATTTAATGCTTGTGCCCATTCTTTTTGACGCAAAAATGACCTTCGGGGTCCATTGGTTCTCCACAATAGGGGCAATTTTCACGGCCTCGTCCAGACACTTCCAAACCCCAGCGGCACAACGCGCGAAGCTGCGCCCTGGAGCACCATAGGCGAATAATGCGTCCTTCTTCTTCAGGCTGTCCATCACCCAGCGCTTCTACCGCTAATAACGCCATCAAATCTTTTTCAGGGTCATAGGCCAGGCCAAGCTCTGCCGCCCGAAAAAGTGGATCCACAGGAGGAGAAATAGCCATTTTGTCTTCTTCATACTCTGGAGAAGGATCATCCAAATCCGGATAGTTTTCACGAAGCTCACCGTAGAACTGCTCCACGCCAATAGCCAGGGTTTGAATTTGCACTTTCTCCACCAATATCGTTACCACTCGGCTGCCTGAGCGCGCCTGAATATAGAAAATTCGCTGTCCCGGCTTACCAATCGCGTCGGTGGTTATGTGATCTATCGGCGAAAAGTCGATGATAGTTTGCGACATAGGTTCATTCCTCCATTGGCCTCTTTTTTTAGTATACCAGACAATACGGCTCGGAATAGGGGGGACTGTACAAACTGGGGAGAACGATTATTCGGCGATATGCACAGATTTCATATGCCATACCACTTGGGTAACCGCCATCCCTGAGATGCCCAACAAACCGTTCAATTGAAAAGCAAATTTCTGCGGATTTCCGCTGGTGAAATAACCTTCAAAGGCCGCTCCGCCGCCAGACAACCAACCATTTTCAGCCAGCAGGCGCTTTACCTGGCGCGCCACCGCCGGAGCCGGGTTAATTACCCGCACGGACGAACCGGCGATTTCCTCAATCAATGGAATCACAAAAGGATAATGCGTGCAGCCCAGCACAATCGTATCCGCGCCGCGCGCCAGCATAGGTTGAATGGCCTGCTCCAATATATTGCGGGCGGCTTTGCCATTCAAATTTCCGGCTTCAATCTCCGCCACCAACCCCGGGCAGGTGTTTTGCAACACGCTGACCCCTTTTGCAAACCTTTCCACCACCGATGCATATAACTCACCCTGAAATGTGGCTGGAGTTGCCAAAACCCCTACCACTCCGCTGCGGGTTTGCTCGGCGGCTGGTTTCACTGCTGGTTCCATACCCACAAACGGCACACCTGGGAATCGAAGGCGTAAAGAATGTAATGCGGCTGCTGAAGCAGTGTTACAGGCCACCACAATCAGCCGCGCGCCCTGCGCCAGCAGAAAACGGGTTACTTCTTCAGAAAACTCGCGCACTTCGCTCAACTGACGCGGCCCGTAAGGCACATGAGCCTGGTCGGCAAAATAGATCAGCGGTTGATTGGGTAGTTGCGCGCGCACAGCGCCCAGCACCGAGAGGCCGCCCACACCCGAATCGAAAATACCTACCGGGAATCCAAAGTCAGTCTCCATCAGTTTCCCCCTTTCTGCGTGGCAGCGTGAATAAATTCCGCGAACAAAGACAGCATCTCCGCGGACTCAGGCAGGCATTCCGGGTGCCACTGCACCCCTACTACAAACGAATCGCCATTTAATTCAATGCCTTCCACCAGCCCATCCGGTGACCAGGCAACCGCCTTCAAGCCATCCCCCAGGCGGTCTACTGCCTGGTGGTGCAGGCTGTTCACCCGCGTCTCGCATACTCCCAACGCGGTTTGCAAACGGCTGCCAGGCAGCAAGCGCAAACCGTGCGCAAGGTAATCACGCGGCAAGTCATCATAACAATCATGTCGAATTTGGGGAGAAAATTGGTCGGCGACGTCAGTATACAGGTCTCCGCCCAGCGCTACGTTAAGCACCTGCGCGCCACGGCAGATTCCCAAAATGGATTTACCTGCTTCAATCGCGGCGCGCGCCAGATCCACTTCCATTTGGTCGCGCAGCAGATCGACCGACCCCACCCGTGCGTGCGGGCGCAGCCCAAATACAGCCGGGTCCATATCGCCCCCGCCGGTCAGCAGCAGCCCATCCAGGCGCGCCAACATTGCTGGCGCAGGCAAACCAGTTTGAACCGGCAGCAGCAGCGGCACACCACCAGCCCGGCGCACAGCCTGGCCGTAGGCATCTGCCAGAACTTGCATCCAGCGTCCGTTTTCATCACTCTTGCGGTAAACTGTGAGACCGATCATCGGCGCGGGGTTCACACAGCCTCCTTTGAGAAAAGAAAAAAGGGCGCAACCTCGGCGTAGGTTACACCCTTCCAGGTGTCAAATAGGGTTTGATTTAAAATTTTTGTTTCAGGCGAGCGCGTTTGCCAGTCAGGTTGCGCAAATAGTACAGGCGCGCCCGGCGTACCACGCTGTGGCGTTCGACTTCCACTTTATCGATCCGCGGGGAGCGGTAGAGGAAGGTGCGTTCCACACCAACACCATTGCTGGCCAGACGGCGCACAGTGAAGGTAGAAGTGGCAGTGTCGCCACCGTGAGTATACAGAACCGTACCTTTGAATTCCTGGATACGTTCCCGGTTACCTTCTTTAATTTTGACGTGTACGTTGACAACGTCGCCGGCTCGCAGCTTGGGCACATTCGGGTTTACTGCAGGTTCAATAGCCTTGATTAAGTCGCTCATAATTACCAATCCTTACCAAACGGAATTTCCGCGTTTTTCCAAAATAACATCTTTCGAGGCGAGGGCAGATTATACCATGAGATTTGTACAGGGTAAAGGCATTATTTTGAATCCAATTTTCCTGTTTGAATCTTGCGCCGCCCGTTCGCGCTTTGAATCGCCATTTTCAGCTCATCGTATGTTACCGGCTTGAACACATACCCATCAGCGCCCTGGCGAATGGCCAGCTCAACACTTTCACTGGCGCTTTCTGCCGAGACCATCACAATGGTCACTGTTTTCCAACTTGGCAAGCCGCGCAGCACTGAAAGAAACTGCACCCCGCTTACCCCCGGCAAGTTATTGTCTAAAAATAAAATCTGCGGGTGCTGGCCGGCCTGAATTGCTTCGGCGGCTTTCCGCGCCTCCTCGAATTCTACCACATCATAGCCCAACAAGGTTAACAACATTCGCAGCGCTTCCCGCACATCTGCGTCATCGTCCACCACCCATACGATGTCTTTCATCGCCCTTTACTCCAGGTGAGCTTTGATTGAAAGCGCGACATCCAGATTAATCCCTTCTACTTCGCGTAATTCGTCGAGACTGGCAGCCCTGATCGCGCTGACATCTCCACCAAAATGTTTGAGCAGCGCCTTACGCCGCGCCGGACCCACCCCGGGAATATCCTCAAGCTGCGAAGCCAACCCGATTTTGGTGCGCCGGTTGCGGTGAGCGGTAATGGCAAAGCGGTGGGCTTCATCACGCACGCGCTGCACAAGATACAATCCTTGAGAGTGGCGCGGCAGCAGAATCGAATCGGATCGGCCGGGTAAGAACAGCTCTTCTTCTTGCTTGGCCAGCCCAACCACCGGTACACGCCCCATCAAATTGAACTTTTCCAACACTTCCACCGCGCGCCCTAATTGGCCTTTGCCTCCATCCACAATCAGCAGATCTGGCAACAGCGCGAAGGAGGGATCCGCTTTTTCACCGGGCGCTTTTTTCTCTTGCACCGCCTGCCAGCGGCGGAATCTGCGGGTTAGCGTCTCTTCCATACTGGCAAAGTCGTCCGGTCCTTCCACCGTTTTGATATTAAAGCGCCGGTAATACTTTTTGGCTGGCACTCCCTGCTCGAACACCACCATGCTGCCTACCGAAGCGGTACCCTGGGTGTTGGATATGTCGTAACATTCAATGCGGTTGGGTGGAGCCGCCAACCCCAACGCGTTCTGCAGATCAGACAGGGCTTCGCTCTGGCGGTTGGTATCCGCTTCCCACTGACTGCGCAAGGCTTGCAAGGTTTCCACCGCGTTCTCGGTAGCCATTTGCACCAATTCCTGCGGGGTGCCCTCGCGTGGAACTTTCAACTCAACTTTGTTACAGGTGCCGCGCGTGTTCAACCACTGCTGGATGATTTTGGCCTCTTCCACTTCTTGCGGCAGCAGCACCTCGCAGGGCAGGCGGGCTGCCTCCGCGTAAAACTGTTTGATGAATTGGCCAATAATCTCCGAATCGTTTTCGTCTTCGGTGCCTTCCAAAATAAAATACTCACGCCCCAGCAGCTTGCCCGCGCGGATAAAGAATATCTGCACGCAAGCT
>Ga0351880_1124_pt1 | contig 19911 bp, 13 predicted proteins | sample BONcelFGM3001E13_FD_206766 | JGI IMG/M metagenome (GOLD analysis project Ga0351880, IMG submission 206766) | Enriched cells from coal bed in the Powder River Basin, Montana, United States - BONCAT cells FGM rep3 HSBNCT.FGM.300.1.E13 ...
GCAATTAATGCTGGCCGACACCTTGCTGGCCCTCAACCAGTCCAAAGAAGCCAAACCTATCTTGCAGAATCTGCTGGCCGCCGGGTACGAGCCGGGACAGACCGCCTATTTGATGGGGATTGCGGCCACCAAAGACGGCCAGTATAGTGAAGCCCTGGATTATTTCCGTAAGGCCGAGACGGAGCCCAAGGTGGCCCAGGAGGCCAAGTTCCAGGCGAGCCTGGCCCTGGCCGCCCTCAACCGGGTCAAAGAAGCCAAACAGGCTATGGAGGAGAGCATTGCGCTTAATCCCCAGAGCCAGACCGCTGATTTCGCCAAGCGCTATATGGGGATACTGACCCAGCGGACGGAGGAGCTGCGTCCCTTCCGCATCACCGTCGCGACCGGCTTTGATTTCGACTCCAACGTCACCGTCTCTCCTAGTGGGGGGGCCGAAGTCACCGGGGTTTCCGGGAAGGCCAGCGCCGTGTTTTCTCAGACCGCCCTGCTGGAATACACGGTCAATCCCACCGGTCCCTTCAGCCTTTTGACCCAATACTCCTATTATCAGAATTTTCACCCCGCGGTAACGGGTTACGACCAAATGAACCACTTCGTCGGCCTGACCCCCACCTATGCCTTCAAGAATGGCCGCTTCTGGCTGCCCGTGAGTTACACCTATATGGACCTGCAGTCGGATAAATATTACACCGGCTACCTGGTGACCCCCACGTACCTCCACCAGATCAACGAGAAAATCGGCCTGGAAGTGGGAGCCAAGTATAATAGCCAACAATTTTGGACCCCCCTGTTTCTTACCCAGGATAACCGCACCGGCAATCTCTGGGGGGGGCAATGTCGGGATGTACTATTTTTTCAAAAAGCAGAAGGGGTTTGTCCAGGCCCGCCTCGGCTATTGGAACAACAACACCCAGGGCAGCAACTGGGACAGCAACAGCTACAATCTGCTCCTGTCCCTACTCTGGCCCATCTCCGACAAGTTAAAATACAATATATTCCTGGACCTCACGCAGCAGCCTTTTACCCACACCTGGTACAACGGTGCGACGGTCGACAACATCCAGGGCAACCCCCTGGTCCCCCAACCCAAGCGGCGTGACCAAATTCTCATGTTTGGGATGCAGGCCACCTATGAACTTTTCAAAGGCTTGGAAGCCGGGATCCATTGGTACTTTATCCGGGATAACTCCAACATCGATTTGTATAATTACAGCCGTCACATCACCGGCGGCCAGTTGGCGTACCGGTACTAACAGGAGGTAACTGGGGAAAAAGATTTAGCCTTCGTAGCATCCGGTTAATCGCTCTTTATCTCCCCAATTTACCTGGATCATCCCGGGTGTCCATCCCCGCCGGCCAGCCCGCGTCGATGGGGCGCATACCAATCTCCCTGGCATTTTCCCCGGATCTCCTGCAAGGGGAAAATTGTTTGCTTGATTTTTAATTTATTTAACTCTTAATTGATTTATTATTTAATTAATATTAGTTAAAATAGTTTTATTCTATGGCCGGTGGCCCCCCGCCGCGCTCGGGAAGATGTTTCTGACCCAGCTCACCAAAGGAGCTCGATTTATGAGAAAGTGTGCATTCTTTTGGGTGGTACTCGTGATTCTGGCATTCCAGGCGGGGACGCTTACCAGCGCCCAGGCGGACGTGGTGGGACGCTTGACGCAGGTGGAGGGCAGGGTCGATATCTTGAGAGACGGGAAGCTCCCGGCCATCCCGGTTAAGCTGAATGATGGGGTGCAAACGGGCGATATACTCCGGACCAAGTCCATGTCCAAGGCCCAGGTCACCTTTATCGATGATTCCACCCTGACGATTTCCCCCGAGAGCCGGGTGGGCATCGAAGCCTATATGTTCGACGCCTCAAAGAATAAGCGCAATGCCGTGGTTCAACTCTTCCAGGGTCTGGCCCACGTGGCGGTCAGCAAGATCTTCAAGGCCGCCGAACCGGATTTTGTCGTCAAGACCCAAACCGCCATCATGGGGGTCAGGGGCACCGACTTCGGTGTTCGCATCTATCCCAACAGCTCGGACGTTCTGAATTTTGAGGGCCACCTCCAGGTGGGCAATCTGCTTCCCGGGGTGAGCCAACTGTTCCGCCGGGCCTTCAAGGTGGCTTATTCCTTTGGCTCCGGAGGCGCGCCCGGGCAGCAATGGGTGTTCTTGAAGGCCATGCAGGGTACCACGGTGGGCCGGGGTCTGCCTCCCAGCGCGATCTTTGACGTCACCCCCGCCATGAAGAATTCCTTCATGCAACAATTCAGTACGCTGGGCAGCAGGGGCCCCGGTGGCAGCGGCACGGGTGGTGGCGGCGTCACCGCCGGCGTCGGCGGTAGTGGCGGCAACTTTGGCATCCCCGGTGCTGGCGGTACCGACCCCGGCAGCGGGTTTCTCGGCTTAAATAAGCCGGGAGCCGGAGCGATCATTCCCCTTGATTCCACCATAACCGGAACCCCAACGGGCGTGGTCACCCCTCCGGTAGTCGTCCCCTCGTTGACCCCAAAAGTAACAGCCCCAACCACAACCACGACCACGACCACGACCTTGCCCCCACATCCGCCGCGGTGATAGGGATGGCGGAGGCAGGAAAAGCAAGGCCCTTATGAAGCAGATTGATGGTGATACGATTCGTCTTCTAATCCCCCTCATTTGGCGCCCATAGAGGCGGTTGGGATTCAGTAAGACGTCAAAATGATTCTGGTGATGGTGGATAACAATTTGGCAATGCCGGCTGGGCTCAGTCACTGGCATTTTTTGATGGCCGGCGCCGCTTAAAGGCAGGCACAACCCGGCGCGGGCCAGGCCGTCAAGAGTTTCGAATTCCGCCATCTGGGCAACGGAGCGATACCGGGAGGATACTATGAAAAGTAAAGCCTCAAAATTTTCTGGCGGAGCTTTGGCGGTGGTGATGGCTCTTTTAGCTCTGGCGGGTTCGGCGTTTTTTACCTTTTTAGTCCTGCTGATCCCGGTTAATGTCCTGGCCGTTGTTGGGGGCGATACGGTAGTTCCAGCGAATTACGCCACCTCTTTAAAGCTGGGAGCCAGCGTCACGATTACCAAAACCGTCACCATCAGGGCCGGGACACCCACTTCCGCCTTGGTTGACGTCTTCTTCCTGGCCGACACCACCGGCAGCATGGGCGCCACGCTGGCAAACGTCCAGGCCGGAGCCGCCTCCATTATAGCCGGTCTCTCCGGCCTGGGAGATGTGGCCTACGGCGTGGGTGAATATAAGGATTATGACCTTTACTACCCTGACCCGTTTGTTTTTCGGCTGAACCAGGACATCACTAACAATGCTGATTTGATTCAAACCGGGATAAACGCTTGGGTGGCATCCGGGGGGTATGACTGGAAGGAGGGTCAATTATATGCCCTTAAACAGGTGGCCGACACCGTTGCCTGGCGGCCTGGTTCCACCCGTATCATCATCTGGTTCGGAGATGCTTCAGGCCATGACCCCGCCGGCCCCCCTCCAGGGGTTACCGAAACCGAAGCCACCGCCGCTTTAGTTGCTCAAACGATTAAAGTGATGGCCCTTGATGTCAGCCTTGACCCCTATTACACTTTAAACACTGACGGTCAGGCCCAAAGAATTGCCGACGCGACCAATGGGAATTATTATAGCGGTATAAACGTGGATCAAATTGTCACTGATATCCAGAATGCCATTATCAGTTCTTTTCAAACCTACAGCACCGTCAGTTTAGGCACGGACATGGTGCCGGCCGGCCTGACGGTTACTGTTGAACCACCATCCTATACGAGCGAAGGATCGTATGATCGCAGCATTGATCGCACCTTCACCTTTGACGTGACTTTTACCGCACTCTCCCCCGGTGCTTATAATTTTTCCATCCCGGTCCTGGTGGATGGGGGGACCATGGCCACCGAACAGGATAACATTGTGGTTGGAGGGTTGCTGGGCTTCCCCTTGCCGGGCTATACTCCCTTCACCGCGCCGGTGAGCGCGGTTATGGACAACTCCGTGCTGGAGCGGACCCCCATCGAGTTTTACGTCCCCGGCGACGTGATCAAGGCATTTAACGGTGAGACCGGAGAAAGACAATACGGGGCTATTGCTCTGGATGAATGGGAGCAATACTGGTGGGCTTTCATGAACAGCACCCATACGGACTTTTTCCGGCCCGCCGCTACGGGCGTGCGTCCGCTCAACTACACCAACGGCCAATACCTTTCCTATGCCGGCAATCCTGGTTACAACTACGATGTGCCCGAGGGTACGCCGGTATTGGCCACCGCCGACGGCCAGCTTTTTAAAGCCGAGATCGATCCGGTTAACGGCGCGGGTTATGACTACTACAATAATTCCTTTATCGACCATCTAAACGGCTGGTATTCCTGGTACCTTTACGCCCCCTTGACTCCCGCCATCCTGGCGGAGATAAACGCCAACGGGTTTGCCCAGGTGACCAAGGGGCAGGTCATCGGCAATACCTGCGGCGATCACCTGCATTTCGAGGTGCGCGCTAACGGCAGCGACCATCAAAACGTGGTGGACCCCTACAAACTGGGACTCTGGCTGACCAATACCGGACACATAGAACCCGTGATACTGCTGCTGCTCCAGGACTCCTATACCCCCATCGGCTATTAGCTCAATAGCTTCGGAGGCCTGGAGGTTTGCCTCGGCCCCGTTGTCCCCTGGATAACGGGGCCGAGGTTTTTGACTTTATAGCCACCCGCTCCACTTCTCCACCCGCGCCGAGGTTCTCTGCTCCTGCCGCTTTTCCTGTCATAGCTTTTTCCATAAATTCTGCCCCCTTGCAGGTTCTCAAATCCCCCTTTTTCAAAGGGGGACTTTTCCTGCAATTTCTTGTAGTTTCCCCCCTTTTTTAAGGGGAGGCAGGGGGGATTATAAGGGGTCTCTGAGCGGAAAAAACTTTTGGCAAACGCTAAAATCAAGAATTTAGTCATCCCTGCCGATAATACGGGAAGGGTGGCTGAGTTGGTTTTATCTTAGGCTCGGTCCCGGCTCAAAATCGGTCTGCAATCGGGTCTTCTGAGGAAAAAGGAGGGAAAACATGAGGTTGCGCCAGGTCCTTATATCTGGGTGGGTCGCCCTCGCTCTGATGTTGATATTCTCAACCGTTGCCGGGGCCGAGGCCGTGGGCCGTCTGACCGAGTTGGAAGGCCGGGTGGATATCCTGAAAGGCGGCAAACTACCGGCCGTTGCCCTCAAGGTTGACGACACGGTGGAGCCCGGGGATGTCATCCGCACCAAATCCCGGTCCAAGGCCCAGATAACCTTTATCGACAATTCTCTCCTGACCATATCCCAGGAATCCCGCCTTGCCATCGAGGAGTTCAAGTTTGACCCCAATCAGGAGAAACGCCACGCGGTATTGCAGATCTTCCAAGGGCTGGCCTTGGCCGTGGTCAACAAAATCTTGAAGGCCGAGGAACCGGATTTCGTCATCAAGACCCAAACCGCAATCGTGGGGGTGAGGGGTACCGAGATCGGTATGCGCAATCAGCCCAACAGTTCCACGATTCTCAATTTTCAAGGCCACACCCAGGTGGGCAATATCTTTCCGGAGGTGAGCCGGCTGTTCCTGAAGGCCTTCAAAGTGGCTTTCTCCAGGGGGTCGTGGAACAATGGCTCCGGCCGGTGGGTACATTTGCGCGATATGCAGGGGACCACAGTGGAAGGTAATTTGCCCCCGATCACGCCCTTTGGCATCACCCCACAAGACCAGATGCAGTTCATGCGTCAGCTCACCACCTATGCCCTTTCGGGCCAACACCACACCCCGGGAACCCCGGCGACCCAGACGGGCTCAAACCTCCCGGTCGGCCTCCATCTGCCGGGGAGCCAGAACACCGTAAACAACCTTACTACCATCACGGTCCCGCCCAAGGTGGTGCCTCAGGTCCAGGTCCCTGCGCCGACCCCGACGCCGGCCCCGGCGCCGACGGAGCCCCATCCGTTGTCCCCGGGCTACACTGGGAGCTAAACGGGATTATTACCCTATATGAGAGGCGGTTAGATTCTTTACCCATTGCCGGGCGGGACTTGGGAGGCCCGGCAAGGGCACCGGAAGTGAGGCTGCCATGAGCGCCCCGCCCTGCCCTTAGCCCGGCAGGGAAGGGATGGCGCCGTCCTTTCCGGGGATCAGCCTTCAGCCAGGAAATTTCGAGTCTTCCCGCCCTGGCGCGGCGGTATTTTCGACGGGCCTTCTAAAAATATTTACTTCTCATTCGTATCCCCTTATGATGCCGGTAGTCCCTTGTGGACCAGCCCCACCAAGCCATGCCTTTAGGGAAGAGTCAGCTTTAATCTTCAGGGCAGGCCTTGGTGGGACACCGATCCATGACTTTGAAGGACTCAGGTCCCACCCATGATACACCGCCTGGCCGCTTTCGTTAAGTCGCCCATCGCCCGCTGGATTGTCGGCGTTACCCTGGTGATGTGCGCCCTGCTCATCTGGCGTCCCACCTTCTGCGAGTTTTTCGAACTCAAGCTCTACGATCTCAAATTCCGGTTCCGGGGTCCCATCCCGGCCGGCCAGCAAGTAGCCATTGTGGCCATTGACGACGACAGCCTCAAGACCGTGGGCCGCTGGCCCTGGTCCCGGGAGAACATGGCCCGCATGCTTACCCGGCTGAAACAGGCCGGTCCCCGGGTCATCGCCCTTGACATCATCTTCGCCGAAAAGGAACAAACCGCATCCTACCAGGCAATCAAGAATCTCAGCGACGGCTTGGCCCGGCGGGGGGTCTCGCCGGAGATCCTCAAAATCCTTGAGGTGGAGAAAAACCGGGCCGACGTGGACCGTCTTCTGGCCAAGGTCCTCAAGCAGGGGCCCCCCACCATCCTGGGTTTCTTTTTCCGGAGCTTGGGCGGCAAGACCCGCGGAGTTGAGGCCGACAAGCTCATGGGAGCTTCTTTCTTGCAGGCCTCCACCTATAACGTGGTGCGGCTCCTGGACACCAAACCTTCCCAAGTCCAGTTGGTCGGCGCCGCCGGGATCGAACGCAATCTCCCGGAGATCACCGAGGCCGGCGCCGGCGACGGCTATTTCAACATGATTCCCGATCCCGACGGCACCGTGCGTTGGTTTCCCATGGCCGTCATGTATGGCGGCGAGTTCTTTGCCCCCATGGCCCTGGTGACCCTGTCCCATGCCGCGGAGCGGGCCCCCATGGCCATCACCCTGTCCCGGTGGGGGGTGGATGAGGTTCGCCTGGGGCCGCATACGGTGCCCGTCGACCGTTATGGCCGCATGCTCATCAATTACCTCGGCCCCGAGGGGAGCATCCCCACCTATTCCGCCACCGGCGTCATGAACGGTACCCTGCCGCCCGAGGCCTTGAAGGACAAGATCGTCATCGTCGGGGCCACCGCCGTGGGCATCTACGACCTCCGGGTGACGCCATTCTCCGGGACCTTCCCCGGGGTGGAGGTCCAGGCCACCATCATGGACAACCTGCTCCGCGGCAATTTCATCCGCACCCCACCCTTCGGCCTGATCTTCATGCTGCTGGTCCTGGTGGCCTTGGCAGTCATGCTGGGCATAGTCCTGCCCCGGTTCTCCGCCGCCTGGGCCTTCATCTTCACCCTCATCATCATAGAAGCCTACGTCGGCTTCAACTATTACCTGTTCACCCGGCAGGGCTTGCAGCTAGAACTCTTTTATCCCCTGGGCCTCATCGTCCTGGTTTACCTGGGGGTCACCATGCAGCGGTTCCTGGCGGAGGAACGGGAACGGGAGCGCATCCGCAAGACCTTTGAATCCTACGTGGCCCCCGCCGTCGTCCAGGAGATGCTGAAGCACCCTGAGCAGTTGCGCCTGGGAGGGGAACGCCGGGAGATCACCGTGCTGTTTACCGACATCCGGGGCTTCACCACGATGTCGGAGAACCTGAATCCTGAGGCCCTGGTAAAACTCCTTCACGACTTCCTCAACCCCATGAGCAACATCATTATCAACCAGGGGGGAACCATTGACAAGTACATGGGCGACGCCATCATGGCCCTCTTCGGAGCCCCACTCGTGCAGCCGGACCATCCCCGCCTGGCCTGCCGGGCCGCCCTGGAGATGGTCGGCAGCCTGGCGGCCCTGAACCAGACCTGGGCCGAGCAGGGCCGCCCGCCCCTGAAGGTCGGGGTGGGGGTCAATACCGGCCCGGTGGCCGTGGGCAACATGGGTTCCGACCGGCTCTTCGACTATACCGCCATCGGCGACAATGTTAATCTGGCCTCCCGCCTGGAGGGGCTCAACAAGTATTACGGCACCAGCATCCTCATCAGCGACACCACCGCCAAGGCCCTGGAAGGGGGCTTCATCCTCCGGGACGTGGACTTGGTAAGGGTCAAAGGCAAGGTCCAGGGAGTCCGCATCCATGAATTGCTGGGAGAGGGCGAGCCGGACCCGGAACTGGCCCGCTTCCTCGAATTACACCACCGGGCCTTAAGCCTCTACCGGGAAAAACGCTTCCCCGAGTGTCAGCCCGTCTTTGCTCAGGCCCTGGAAATTCACCCAGGCGACGCCACCTGCCAGCACTACCTCACCCTGGCCCAGAAGCACCACGAGACCCCGCCGGCCCGCGACTGGGAAGCCGTGACCGTCATGGAGGGGAAGTAGCTCGTTCAATCAAGCCTAACCAGATGAATAATCTGAAATTAGTGGCCAATATTCTTTTAACTTCTCTATCAACTTTACTTATTGTCAACGAAGATAATTTTATTTTCATTCATAAATATTTAACGATTTGCAAAATATTTTGACACTGCACCATCACGATGAAATCATTTTATTCCTTTATGTTCAACAAGATACAGCCGCTGAGCCCAGGGTATGATCCTTGCAAAAAATTTAGTTACGCCTGTTTTCAGGTTTGCGCCTGCTGCTCCTTAACTAGCCTGATCTCCGGTTTGATGCGCTGACCGGGCCAGGCTCAAACCCCAGGCTTTTCTCTGCGAGGCCGAGCATAGCTCCCAATCAGGGAAAAAATTGCGGCGATAGTTGCCACTTATCAGCAAGTTGACCTCGGAGCAACAGGTTCTGCCAGTGGTGCGTCTAAGGTACACCTCAGACAAACTCATTTTACTCTGTTGTACTCCTTCATCTCCTTGTTAATCGATGCCGCAGGAAATGAGTCGCCGCGATGGATTATAATATTCCCTTTCCGCAGGGAAGAAAAATAACTTTATGAAAAACTTTCTCTATCCGCATCGTTGATCTGATATTGGATAAAAAATTATTAATTATCAATTATTTATATTATAGTTTAATAATAAGAGGACCTGGGCTGCCGCCAGGTACCGGTCTAGTGAAACGGGGTCAAACATGGAAGTGAGATCTGATGGAATCATGGAAGAGGACTTTTTTGACCGGAATCACTTAAACCAGGTCCTTCTGGACCATATCCCTTGTATCGCCCTCCTGATTCGACTCTCCACCTGGACCATTGTCGCCTCTAACCAGGCCGCGGCCAAGGTCGGGGCCAGCCCCGGAACGCAATGTTTTGCCGCCTGGGGACAGAGGCAAGATGTCTGCCCGTGGTGCCTCGCCTCGGCTCTCCAGGAGACCGGGGAACCACAGCACCAGGAATGGGAGGCCTTGGGCACCGTCTGGGACGCCTATTGGAAACCGGCGGGACCGGACTTATTCCTGCACTACGCCTTCGATATCACCGACCGAAAGCGAATCGAGGCGGCTCTAAAGGAGAGCGAGCAGAGATTCAGAGATATTGCCGATAACACCCAGCAATGGGTTTGGGAAGTCGATCCCCAGGGCAGATATACCTACGCCAGTCCGGTGGTGGAGAAATTGATAGGATATAAGCCCGAGGAAATACTCGGCAAACATTTTTATGATTTTTTCCCTGCCAATGAGCGTAAAGAACTGAAACAAGCCGCCTTTAGGGTATTCGCGGCCAAACGGCCGTTCACAGAATTTCTCAATCCCAACCTCCACAAGAATGGTGAAACTATCTGGCTATCGACCAGCGGAGTCCCCATCCTTGATGAACAGGGCAATCTTTTAGGTTATCGGGGCGCCGACAAAGATGTTACCGGGCAAAAACTGGCCGAGGAAGCGCTGCGGCAGAATGAGGAAAAATACCGGCTGCTGGTGAATCAGATCCCGGCCGTCGTGTTTAAAGGCTATCCGGATTGGAGCCTGGACGTTCTGGATCGAAAAATTGAGGCCCTCACCGGCTACCGTAAAGAAGACTTCAATACACGCCGGGTCAAATGGTCTGACCTGGTTCACGAAGAAGACCTGGGGCAGGCCCAGGCGGCTTTCGTTGCAGCCCTGAAGAGTGACGGGGCTTTCAGGCGGAATTACCGCATCAGAAGGAAGGATGGGGAAATTCGCTGGCTCCATTGTCAGGGGCAGATATGCTCCAATGCCGCAGGGGAAATTGAGCATATCAGCGGTGTCGTCTTTGATGTCACCGACTCCAAGCAGTTGGAGGAGGCCCTGGCCCAGGAAGCGATCCGGCGGCGCATCCTGGTGGAGCAGTCCAGGGACGGCATCGTCGTCCTCGATCAGAACGGCAAGGTCTACGAGGCGAACCGGCGCTTTGCCGAGATGCTGGGGTATGCCGCCGAGGAAATTCGTCAACTCCACGTCTGGGAATGGGACGGACAATTTTCCCGGGAGCAGATTCAGGAGATGATCCGGACCGTTGATGCGGACGGTGATCACTTTGAGACGATCCATCGCCGCAAGGACGGCACGCGGTTCGAGGTTGAAATCAGCACCAACGGGGCCGTCCTGGCCGGGCAAAAGCTGATATTTTGCGTCTGCCGGGATATTTCGCCACGCAAGGCCGCGGAGCGAGCTTTGCAAGAGAGTGAGGCCCGGCTCCACCTGGCCTTGGCCGGGGCGCAAATGGGCGTCTGGGAATGGAACGTGCAAACAGACGCCTGTTTCTGGTCGCCGGAATGCTACCAAATTTTTGGGGTGGAGAGCTTCGATGGAAACCTGGAATCCTTTAAGAAGCTCGTGCACTCTGAGGACCTGAACCGGGTAATGAGGGCGTCCAGTCAAGCACTGGCCAATAGGACGGTTTACCAGGAAGAGTTCCGTATCATCTTCCCCGGCGGTGAGGTGCGCTGGGTATCCAGCTTGGGACGGGCGGAATATGACGAAAATGACCGGCCCCGGAGAATGGTCGGCACCATTACGGATATCACTGAAAAGAAGCAGGCTCAGACCGCCTTGGAGGAATCGCTCTCTATCTATAAAGCTACCCTGGAGTCCACCGCCGATGGCATCCTGGTAGTTGATCTTAAAGGGCGGATGGTGAGCTGGAACCAAAAGTTTATGGCCATGTGGCGCTTGCCCGAGGAAATTAAGGCAGAGCGGAATGATGCTAAAGCTCTGGCCTTTGTCCTGGATCAACTGATTGATCCAGAGGGCTTCTTGCAGAAAGTGAGGGAGCTCTACGCCCATCCGGCCGCGGAAAGCTCAGACACGTTCTCTTTTAAAGATGGCCGGGTGTTTGAACGCTATTCCATTCCCCAGTATCTGGATAGCACTATTGTGGGCCGGGTCTGGAGTTTCAGAGACGTCACGGCGCCCCAGCGGGCGGAAAAAGCGCTGCTCGACACCCGGGAACATCTGGAGTTGGCGCTGAAAGGCGCCGACCTGGGCACCTGGGACTGGGATGTGTCCACCGGCGCGGTACGGTTCAATGAACGCTGGGCCGGGATGCTGGGTTACCGGCTTGAGGAAATTGAGCCACATGTCCGCTCCTGGGAGAGCCTGGTCCACCCTGAGGACCTGCCTGCCGCCTTGGCAGCCCTCAACGCCCATCTGGAAGGGAAGACGCCTTTTTATGAAACCGAGTACCGCCTGCGCTGCAAATCAGGCGCATGGCTCTGGATTCTGGACAAGGGCCGGGTCATTGAACGGGACGCCGCGGGCAACCCCCTGCGGGCCTGTGGCACGCACCTGGACATCAGTGATCGTAAGCAGGCCGAGGAGGCTCTCCGGGCCCATTTGTCCCTTCTGCAAACCCTGATGGACACTATGCCAAGCCCCATTTTTTATAAGAACGTCGAAGGCGTATATCTGGGATGCAACCAGGCCCTCAGCGATTTCCTGGGCGTGCCGAAAGAAAAGATTATCGGGAGGACGGTGTACGACCTGTATCCCAAAGATCTGGCCGACAAGTACTTTGCCATGGATTCAGCCTTGTTCCGGAAGCCCGGGGTTCAGATATACGATTATTCTATGTTGCACGCTGATGGCACCAGACATGATGTCAATTTCAATAAGGCGGCCTACTTAACCCCGCAAGGCGCCCTGGGCGGGCTGGTGGGGGTAATGATCGACATCACGGACCGCAAAAAAAGTGAACTAGAACGGTTGCGGTTGAGTAAACTGGAGTCCTTGGCTACCCTGGCGGGAGGCATCGCCCACGACTTTAACAATATCCTCACCGCCATTATGGGCAACATCAGCCTGGCTATCATGGATCTTCGGGGGAACGAGTACCTCGGGTCCCTCATGAACGAGGCCGAAAAGGCTTGTATCCAAGCTCAGACTTTGGCCCGGCAGCTGCTGACCTTCGCCAAGGGCGGCGCACCGATCAAGGAGTTGGTCTCGTTGGCAAAAAAAGTCACTGAAACCGGATTCTTTGCCTCCCGGGGCTCAAACGTTAAGTGCGAATTTGATTTCCCGGCAGACCTTTGGGGGGTACAAGCGGATCCTGGCCAAATCAGCCAGGTTTTTCAGAACCTGATCATCAATGCCATTCAAGCCATGCCCACCGGCGGGACGATCCGGGTGCAGGGAGAAAATGTAGCAGTGCGGCCAGGGAGTGTCCTACCCCTGGACCCCGGCAACTATGTGAAGACCTCCATTCAGGATCAGGGTATCGGTATACCGGCAGAGCATCTCCCCAGAATCTTCGACCCTTATTTTTCCACCAAACAAAAGGGGAGTGGACTGGGTTTGGCCACGGCCTATTCGATTGTGAAAAATCACCAGGGCCATATTGCCGTGGAGTCAAAACTGGGAGCGGGAACGAACATGCACGTCTACCTGCCGGCTACATCCCAGGGCACTATTGAGCCGTTGCCGGAGAAATCAAAGGTGGTCACCGGGCAAGGCAAGATATTGGTGATGGATGATGAAGAAATCGTGCGGCAAACTCTCAGTAAGTTGTTGGGCTATCTGGGCTACGAAGTGACGTTTGCCAGGGATGGGAATGAAGCCATTGAACAGTTCATCCAGGCACGGGAAGCCAGCCAGAAATTTGATGTGGTGATTCTGGACCTCACCGTCCCGGGGGGCATGGGGGGCAAGGCAGCCATAGGGAAACTTCTCCGGATCGATCCCCAGGTAAAAGCCATAGTCTCCAGTGGTTATTCAGACGATCCGATAATGGCCAACTTTTTAGAATATGGGTTCTCCGGGGTCATAGCTAAACCCTACAGGGTGGCAGAATTGAGCAAAGTATTGCATAGAGTACTCGATGAGGGGGGGACAATTTAATTCCTCAACTAAGAATAATTTATATTAGCTATAAGATAGTTGAGCCACAAGCGCCATGTCATGATCTGCCGATCAATTTCCCCTCATGGCCCCGGTCTCCCTCTAATCCCTAAATTGCGGCCAAAAACTTCTCCAGACTTTCCCGGTTCTCCACGCTGTAAAAATTCTCCTTGGGCACTTCGGGCAAGGTTTTCCGCACCAGTCCGGTGAGGACGTTTTTGGGCCCCACTTCCACCCAGGTGTCCACTCCGGCGGCCTGCAGATTGAGAATGAGTTCGGCCCATCGCACCGGGCTGGTGAGCTGGGCGCCCATGGCCGACCGCAGGGTTCCCGGATCAGTCTCCGTCTGCGCGGTGGCGTTGAGATAGAGGGGCAGCCGGGGCGCCCTGAAGTCCAGCTTCGCCATGAACGCGGCGAAATCCCGGGTGGCCTCCTCCATCAAAGGCGAATGCCAGGCCCCGGAGACCTTTAAAGGGATCACCTTGGCTCCTTCGGCCTTGGCCAGATTCCCCGCCCGGGCCACCATTTCCGGGGCGCCGGAAATTACCGTCTGTACCGGGGTATTAAAGTTGGCCAGGGCAATGGGGCCTTCCTTGGTCAAGGGATGGACCAGCCCCTGCAGCTTCTCCGGCGTCAGGCCGATGACCGCGGCCATGGCCCCCGGATATTTCTCCGCTTCCCGGTGCATGAGGCGGCCGCGCTCGGCTACGGCGGCGATGGTATCATTGGCGCTCAGCACCCCCGCAGCATAAAGGGCGCTGTACTCCCCCAGGCTGTGGCCGCACACCGCGACCGGCGTAACCCCGGCCTTGGCCAGGGCCCGGTAGAGACAGAGATTGACCAAGGTCACCGCGGGCTGGAGATTCACCGTCAGGGTGAGTTCCTCCATGGGCCCGGTGAAACAGAGCCTCTTTAAAGGCAGCCCGGTGGTGTCCTCCGCCAGGCCGAACAACTCCCGGGCGCCAGGGTCGGAGTCAAAAAGGTCCTGCCCCATGCCCACATACTGGGAACCCTGTCCGGGAAAGAGAAAAGCCACAAGAGCCATAAATCACCTCAAGCAAAAGAAATTAAAGAATTATTTTACCTCTAAAAGTCTGGCATCGGAAGCGGGGCGGGGAGGTTTTTCTGCCCGGGCCAAAATTTTTCCTAAGACCTGAACCTGCCTCCTAACCGTTTCAGGCCTTGAGGGTTGACAAGGTCCTTAAGGTTCGGATATTTTGAACATGCGAGAGCAAAATCGCGGCTTTCAATCTTTATTACCCGGAATAATAATAGGATAAATTGCACAGTGAAAAAGTCTAAGAAATTAATATTTACTGGTCTAATGATTCTTATAGTGCTCATTTGTGTAGAAGGCATGGCGCGCCTGACGTATTTCGTCATGTACCGGCGTGCCTATGATGTGTCTAATTTGTATAATTTTGTGAAATATAGCAACTACAAGCTGAGCGATGAATTTGCCTTGTGGTGGGATCAGGAGATCATCCATCCATATTTAGGTTTTCTTATTGATTTTAAGGATAAAAATAAGAATAACGAGACCTACGGATTTACCACTTCCGTGGACCCGGTAGTCAAAAGGGAACCCGGCAAATTGAACGTGGTGGTCTTGGGGGGATCGGTGGCGGCAAGTATGGGACAGATCTTGCGAGAGGCCTTCCACCGGGTTTGCCGGGTGCCCCCCAATGTAGTCACCTTGGGGGTTGCCGGCTACAAGCAGCCGCAACAATTGCTGGCGTTGACCTATTTTTTGTCCCTGGGGGCCGAATATGATCTGATTATCAACCTGGACGGCTATAACGAAATCGTGCTGCCTGTTACGGATAATTATGATGTCGGGGTCAACCCCTTTTTTCCCAGGAATTGGAATCTGAGGATCAATCGCCAACCGAGCAAAAAGATCCTGGCGGTGATCGGCAAGATGCGATACTTGCGGGACCTCAAGGAGGAAAACCTGGAAGCTTTGCCCTCCAGCTTCTTTAGAGGCAGCGCCGTATTCGGCCTTGTGAAGGTACAGCAATTTAAACTATTGAACCGGAATATTGATCGCGCTACCGATAAATTAATCAAATTGCAGCAGGAGGAAGTCAAAAGATTTGAAGAAACCGGACCATTCTTTCCCTATAAAGATATTCGGCAGCTTTACGATGATGCCGCGGCGGTTTGGATACGGAGTTCGGTGCTGCTTGACAAGCTGGCCAGAGAAAACAGCATGGAGTATTATCATTTCCTCCAGCCTAATCAATATGTCCAGGGGTCAAAGGTCCTGACTGCGGAAGAGAGGCGCCTGGCTTATTTGGAAAGGGTCGAAACCAGCAAATCGGCTCTTATCGGTTATCCCATACTCATCAAACAAGGCAGGAAACTGCTGGAGAAGAACATTAAATTCTTTGACGCCACCATGGTGTATGCCAAAGAAAAAGAGACGGTTTATATAGATATTTGCTGCCATTTTAATGAGCGCGGCAAAGAGGTGTTGACCGCATATATGATGGACAAAATTCTCCAAAATCCCCGCATAAAGCCATTTCTGAAAGAACCGCTACCAGGCCCCGGCCCTTCAAAACCTTGATGCATTGCCGCAAAACAATTGCTGGAACTGGTCAATTTCCGCCCGGGCATCCGGTTTGGTGACCACCGCGGCGATGGCGCACACCGCGTCGGCGCCGGCCTCGATGACCGCAGCCGCATTGGCCACGGTGATGCCGCCGATGGCCACCAGGGGAAGGCTCACTCGCCGGCGAATCTCGGCCAGGAGCGCTATTCCGGCGGGGGCGCCGGCGTCGCCCTTGGTGGCAGTGCTGAAGATGGGCGACACTCCCAGGTAATTCGCGCCCGCGGCCTGGGCCGCCAGCGCTTCGGCCACGGTGTGGACTGTGACCCCGATGATTTTCTCCGGCCCCAGCATTTTGCGGGCCTCGGGGCAGGGCAGGTCCTCTTGGCCTAAATGCACCCCGTCAGCCCCCACCTCCAATACAAGATCCACCCGGTCGTTGACCAAAAACCGGATGTGGCGGCAGAGCTGCCGCAATCGCCGGGCCTCGGCCACCAGGTCGAGGGAAAGGCCCTGCTTCTGCCGGTACTGCACCACCCGCACCCCGGCGGCCACCGCCGCGGCCACGTCGCTTACGTTCCCGGCCCGGCTCAAGGCCGCCCCGGTAATGAAATAGTAACCCCTCACCCGCTCACCCGCCGCCGGTCCGCCAGGGTCGGCTCGTCCAGGGCGTCCAGGCAGTCAAAGAGTTTGACCTTGAAGCTGCCGGGGCCCGGGGAGAGTTCGGCTGCAAGCTCCGCCGCCACATTAAAGCAGATCAGGCCCGCGGCCGCGGCCAGGGCCAAGTCCGGCTCCACCGCGGCAAAGGCGCCGATCACCGAGGCCGCCATGCAGCCGGTGCCTACCACCCGGGACATGAGGGGGTGGCCGTTTTTGACCACAAATTGCCGGCTGCCGTCAACCACCAGGTCTTCTGGACCGGTAATGACCACCGTGCATTTACGCCTGAGGGCCAGGCTCAGGGCCACCGCCTCCAGGTCCATCTCCACCGGGGCCGCGTCCACCCCTTTGGTCCGGACCTGGGCCCCGCCGATCCGGGCCACCTCCGAGGCGTTGCCCTTGATGAGGTCGATCCTCGTCTCATCTAACAGCTCGAAGCATTTCCAGTCCCGGAAGGAGGTGGCCCCGGCCCCGCAAACGTCCAAAACCACCGGGATCCCTTTGGCGTTAGCGGCCCGGGCCGCCAGCTTCATGGCGTCGACCAACGGAACCGTCAAGGTACCGATGTTGAGGACCAGGGCGGAGGCCAGCCGGGCCATCTCCTCCACCTCTTCCGGGGCATGGGCCATGACCGGGGAGGCCCCCAGCACTTTGATCACCTGGGCGCAGTCGTAGATGGTGACCCAGTTGGTCAGGTGATGGATCACCGGGCTTTGCGTCCGGACCCTCTCCAGCAGGGTAAAGGCCTTGAGCTTAATGGTGGGCATGAACCGATCCTGGTGAATTTCTTTCCACTATATAGTCTATGTCCCTGCGGGGCAAAGGCAAATGACGCCTGATACTATTTCGCAATCAAATGGTGGCACAGACGTCTCGCCTGTGCAGGCGCAGGCTGAAGCCTGCGGCTACCATAGATTGCTGTTTGATTGCAACTCGAGACCTCTGCGAAAGTCTCTATCGCTATTCTTCCTCATCAAAATGTGGCGTAGGCGCCCTCGCCTGCGCCTGGATACAGTATGGACAGCCGAGGGCGGCTATCCTACATGAGACTTTCGCAGAGGTCTCAACTCGGTATGAGGCAGGAGGGACCCCGGAGGGAGTGGCTCGTCAGGTCGAACTGTTCCTCAGGAGATGATCGTCTCCCTTAAGGCCCGGGCCGCGGCCAAAACATCCGCGGCCGCCGTGACCGCGCTCATGACCGCCGGGTGCCGGGCTCCCATGGCCACCACCCGGGCAATGTTGCCAATATTAATGCCGCCCATGGTGCTCCAGGGAATCGTCAGATGCGGCGTCAGGCGCAGGATGGCATCAACCCCTAGCGCCACGGCGTCGGGCTTAGTGGCGGTGGGGAAGATGGGGCCGATATTAACGTATCCGGCCCCGGCCGCCTGGGCCGCCAGCGCTTCTTCCAGACCATGGCTGGAGGCGCCGACGATGAGGTCCGGGGCGATACGCCGGGCCGCGGCCACGGGGAGGTCCGTCTGGCCCAGGTGCACCCCGTCGGCCCCCGCGGCCAGGGCGATGTCCACCCGGTCATCGATAAGCAGCAAAGACCCCGCGGCCTCAGTGCGCCGGCGGAATTCCTGCGCCAGTTCATAAAGAGCGCGGTCTGTCAGGTCTTTTTCCCGGAGTTGCACGATTTTCACCCCGGCGGCCAGAACCTGGTCCAAAACCGCAAGCGAAGTGCGGCCGGCGCAGAAGGCTTCCGTGATGACCACATAGAGGTCGGCCTGCTCAAAGGCGGCCAGTCGCCGGGCCAGGTCCATCAGCCGCCTCCCACCAGACGCACCAGTTCCAGGACGTCGCCCTCGGACAAATGGGTCTCCCGGTAGGCCTCGCGGTCCACGATCTCCCGGTTGCGCTCGACGATGGTCCCCTGGGGGTGGAGGCCCAGTTCCTCCAGCAGGCTTAATACCGTACCCGCCGCCACCTCCCGGGATTCGCCGTTGATGGTCAATTTCACGTCACCCGCTCCTTAGACGGCTATCTTTTTATCTCACGCAAAGGCGCTAAGACGCAAGAAACTACTATTTTTTAACTTTGCGCCTTGGCGTCTTTGCGTGAGATTTTTTACTCCACAAAGGCCCGGTCAAAATCCTTCCACACCGGGTCATAGCCGGCCCGGCGGATGGCCGCGGCCACCTCGGCGGGGCTGCGGCCGTCCTCAATCTCAAACTGCTCCAGAGCGGCGTCGTTGTCCAGGTGGGCGTAGCCGCCGGGCCGGGTGGACGACCCGGCGCTCATCATGGTCACCCCCAGGGGGATCAGGCGGTCTCGCAATCGGGAACTTTCCCGGGTGGAAAGGTTAAAGCCCACCTCCGGCAGAAAAATCCGCAGGGCCAGCATCAACTGCACCAACTCCCGGTCGGTGGGGAGATGCTCCACCCGGAAGCGCTCCGGTGCATGGCGCAGCCGGGGAAAGGACAGGGATACGGCGCTCTGCCAGCACTCCTTCTGGAGGTGGCGGGCGTGCAGGCCCAGCCAGAAGCCGTCGGCCCACCAGTGAAAGAGGCCCAGCAGCGCTCCCAGACTGAGCTTGCGGACCCCGGCCCGGCCGGCCCGGGCGATGGCCTCCAGGCGGTAGTCATAATCCCGCTTGCGGCCCCGGCGGTGCACCCCGGCGTAGGTCTCCCGGTGGTAGGTCTCCATGTAGAGGGTCACCCCTTCCAGACCCCGGTCCACCAGGAGGCGGTAGTCCGCCTCATCCAGGGCGTAAACCTCCACGGCCACGGAGACGAAGTACTCCCGGGCGATGGCCACGGCCTGGGCCAGGTACGACACCGGCGCCGCCTTAGGGGCTTCGCCGGTGAGGAGCAGTACGCTCTGAAACCCGTGGCCGGCCAGAACGGCGCACTCGTTGCGGATCTCCGCCGCCGTCAGGGTGCGCTTTTCCCCCTGGCTGCCGGAGTGCAGGGCGAAACCGCAGTAGGTGCAGTCGGAGTAACAAATATTGGACAGATAAATAGGCGCGTACAGTCCAATGGTCCGCCCGAAATGCTGCCGGGTGATATGGTGCGCCGCCTGGGCCATGTCCTCCAAAAACGGCGCCGCCGCCGGCGACAGCAAAGCCGCCAGGTCCTCCGGATGCAGAACCTCCCGGCCCAAGGCCCGCTGCACGTCCCCCGCCCCGGCCCGGTCGATGGCCTCCCGCAGCCGCGCCTCCGGCCAGGCATCTAAAAGCTTGATGAAGGGGGAATTTTTTGATGCGGTTTT
>Ga0351880_1125_pt1 | contig 19865 bp, 16 predicted proteins | sample BONcelFGM3001E13_FD_206766 | JGI IMG/M metagenome (GOLD analysis project Ga0351880, IMG submission 206766) | Enriched cells from coal bed in the Powder River Basin, Montana, United States - BONCAT cells FGM rep3 HSBNCT.FGM.300.1.E13 ...
GTTTTTTCTGGTCTCTTCACCAGCCCTGCAGCATGCCGAAGACAGGGAAACCATGCGGACCAACCGTGTGCAGGTCTCGATATACAACCGAAGCGGTTTGGTTAATCTTCCAGATGTGGATGGTGCAATGACTGCTGCTGGTTTTCAACGCGGCCCGAGAAATAGAATTCCTTATAACCCGGCGACCCGGCATTTTGGCCTAGCGCTGGAATTTGTTGAGATTGAGGAGAGTGAATCATGACAATTAATGCAAACGCAGGCGAGTATAGAAGCCGTGTAGGTCTGGATAATCTATGCATTGCTGAGGTTCTCCAGGATGATGCAAGCGCCTATCTGGCTGAAACACCGGAATATTTTGCGCCGGCAGCGGAAGCCAGCCAGGAACCGGCAGTGAATCGCACCACCCAATATGCCGACGATCAACCCTTTGACGCGATGAGCGCTGAGGGGGAAACCACCATTCAGCTGACAGTGACCAATATCCCGATTGAAATGCTGGCCAAGATCACCGGGCGTCCGTTCGACGCGGCCAGCGGTCGCATGCTGGACAATGGTGGCACACCACCGTATATGGCTTTGCTGTTTCGGTCCAAGAAATCCAATGGCAGTTTTCGCTATTACTGTTACCCAAAAGGGCGATTTGATATGCCTGGTGAAGAAGCTGCCACGCAAAGTGATTCTCCGGATCCAAAAACCGTGCAGCTCACTTTCACCGCGGTGAAAACCGTCCACAAGTTTGACCTGGGCTCAGTGACTGATGGTGTAAAGCGCATTGTAGGCGATACCGACACCACTAACTTCGACACCACGGGCTGGTTTAACCAGGTACAAACCCCGGCGGTGGCAGCTCCCAGCGCGCTCTCACTGTCTTCCAGTGTTCCGGTGGATGCGGCTACTGGGGTTTCAGTTAGCGCGGATATCACCCTGACCTTTAATAACGCCCTGGCTAACAGTGCGGTTAATAATGTGACCATTTTAAGCAGCACTGGCGCGCTTGTGGCGGTCGTAAAGACACTGAATGCAACCAAGAAGGTGATGACAATCAATCCGAATGCGGATCTTGCTGCCGGCGCGGAATACACCGTTGTGATTTCGGGTGTGACCGACGTTTTCGGTCAAACACTGACCGACACCATTACCTTCACAACTGCTGAATAAGGAGAGAATCATGCCGCCTAAATCGACTCCAATGACCATCACGCTCTACAACCTGGAGAGCGAGGTTGTCGCAACCCATACGCGCTTATTTGTGCCCTGGAAGATATTGAAAAGGGCGGTAACACTTTCGAAGCGGATCTCGATCAGCGGTGATCTGGAAGACCTGAAAGAAGAAGACATGGATGAGCTAGCCGCGCTGGTGGTGGAAGTGTTTGGGAATAAATTCAGTGTCGAAGAGCTCAACGAAGGCGCGGATGTGGGTGAGATGGTGACCGTGTTGAATACGATCATTGGTAAAGCCGTCGGCAATATGCCAAACCCTACTCCGCCGGGGAAATAACCCCGGAATCGCGGGACCCGCTGGATGAAGATTCTTTTGTGGATCTGGAAATCGCGCTGGTAAAGCAATTCGGCTGGAGCTTGCGCGACATTGATGAAACCGATATTGAGAGCCTGCTGCCTTTTGTTTTCCGGCTTGCTGGCCATAAAAACGGCAGCAACTCTCAACTTAAATTCTGTGACCAGGTAGATTTTCTATGAGCGATAATCCACTAACTGGGAAAGTTGGGCTGGATACAACCGATTTCAAGACAGCCGTTGCGCAGCTGAACCGCGAAGTACGCTTGATTGAATCGGGTTTTCGCGCATCTGCAGCGGCTTTGGGGGATTGGTCCAAAGATGCCAGTGGCCTGGGGATGCGTATCAATGCACTTAACGGTGAGATTGATTTGCAACAAAAAGTGGTGGAAACGTTGCAATCTGAATATGAGCGCCTGGCTGCTGAAAAGGGGGCAAACAGCCGGGCTGCCCAGGACCTGGAATTGCGCATTAACCGGGAAACCGAGCGCTTGAATAAAATGCGGGTCGAGCTCAAAGATACTGAAGGCGCATTAGATGAGATGGGCTCGGAATCAAAGGACGCTGGAAAAGCCGTCGACGATCTGGGAGAAAAAGCTGATTCAACCCGGGGTTCATTAGCAACTTTTCAAAAAGTCGCTGGAGGCCTGGGCACAGTCCTGAAAGCCAGCGTCGCGGTGGTGGCTGGTCTGGCGGCTGCCGTGGCCGGGGTGGGTGCAGCTGTTGGTGGCCTGGTGCTGAAAACCGCTGAGGCCTCTGGTGAGCTGGTAGATCTGTCTCTGAAAACGGGGATTAGCACCGAGCGCCTGCAGGAATTGGCCTATGTGGGGGATATGGTTGGCACTGGCGCGGACACCATGACCACATCACTGGCGCGCTTGATCCGGTCCATGTCGGATGCTTCCGATCAATCCAAAGATTACACCAAAAAAACAAAGGAAGCCGCTGAGGCTGGAAATGACCTCAGCGAAATTGAATTGGGCGAGGCTGCAGCTGCTTTTCAGCGCCTGGGTGTGAACGTGACCGACGCCAGTGGCAACTTCCGAGACTCTGAAACTGTGTTTTATGAAGCGCTGGACGCCCTGGGCAAAATGAGCAATGAAACCGAACGGGACGCGATCGCAATGGAGATCTTCGGCCGATCGGCTATGGAATTGAATCCATTGATCAAAGCTGGGGCAGAAGAAATTGCCAACCTCAGCAAAGAAGCCCATGAAGTTGGGGCGGTGATGTCTGAAGATAACGTCGCAGCAATGGAAGAATTCGGAGATACTTTGGCCAGCCTGAAACTGGGATTGCAGGGCACGCTGGGCACCCTGGCAGGGGCGTTCTTGCCTGGCTTCAAAGGCCTGGCCGGCAAAGCACAGGGATATCTCAAAGAGTTCTCAGGAGTAGTAAAGGGAGCAGATGGGGACCTGGGCAAAATGGCCGTGGGAATCGGGGATTTGGCCGGGAAGATCGCTGCGGATGTGGCGCAATCAGCACCTCAAATGATGCAAGCCGGGCTTTCGATAGTGATGGGGATTGTCAAATCCATTGTTAAAAGTATTCCCGCTTTGATCCCAGCAGCGGTTGAGATGATCACCAGTTTGATCAAGTTCATCGCAGACAGTCTGCCCATGTTGACCCAGGCGGCGGTGGATCTGGTATTGGCATTAGTCAATGGCATTCTGCCCCAGCTGCCAATGCTGATTGAAACAGCCGTACAGATGATTTTGACCCTGGCAAATGGCTTGACCGATGCGCTGCCGCAATTGATCCCTGCCGTGGCTGAAATTATTCCATTGATTATCATCGCCCTGGTGGGCGCATTGCCATTGTTGATTGATGCGGCTTTGCAGCTGGTGGTGGCGCTTATTGATGGTTTGGGAAAAGCAATGCCAGTGCTGAGCAAATATGTGCCCACTATCCTGGAAACGGTTTACAACGCGCTTTTTGAATCTTTGCCGATTATCGCCACTGCCGCGGTGGATGTGGTTATGGCTCTGGTAGATGGAATCATTGGATCGCTGCCCACCATTGCCAGCGCATCGGTGGAATTGATTGGCGTCTTCATCGATGGGATTGAGGGCATGGGAAATGTCATTCTGCAGGTGGGAGTCAACATCGTGACCGGAATCTGGGAGGGGATTCGCTCTCGCTGGGATTGGTTTGGCCAACAGATTCGCGGCTTTTCTCCAACATAATCAGTAGTGTGAAAGCAGAGCTGGGAATTCGCTCACCTTCTCGGGTGTTTGGCGATATCGGCGAAAATATGGCTCTGGGGCTTGGAAAAGGCTTTCTAGGCTCGTTTGGAGATATCGAAAGGCAAATCACTGGTGCGGTCAATAGCATGCAATTTAACCCCACTCTGGCGACCGCTGGTGGTTCCGGACTCAATGGGATGAATTACAGTTTTGGCAATATCTATGTAGACGCGCGCGGTGCCACGGATCCACAGCGGGTTAGTGTGGCCGTCAAAGACGGTGTGCTGAGCGCGCTGCGATCGCGAGGTGCCTGATATGTATCGTCTGATTCGCTTTGGGGCCACTGAGCTGGAATATTACAACCAGGTAGACAACATCGGATCTGGTCAAACCCCGGTTTCATATATTGGTCTGCCTGAAGGTGGTTCGCTCGATGGTTTTGGAAATCTGCAAAAGGCGCCGGGAATCGTGGAGCGGAATAAATCGCTGCGATTGCATGCTTCTTCACCAGAGCAGCTGGAAGAAATTTACTTTAAACTACTCAGCCTACGGGGTAAAAGGGACCAGCTGTACCGCCGTACGGGCCAGGGAAATATCCATTGGATGTACGCGCGCCTGGTTGAAATTATGGCCATGAGAAGCTATGAGCAAACCCGCTTTCGAGTGATTCAGGATATTGATCTTCGATTTGCCTGCCAGGAAGCGTTCTGGCGGGGGTATTATTCGGGCGGTTGGTTTCTGGATTCTGGCTTTTACTTGGATAATGGTTGGGTTTTTGATAACGGCAACCCCGTCACGCTGGCCAGCAGCCCCACGTACATTGAAATACAGTTAGGCAGCGCCAGCGACCCAGGCCGCGCACCGGTGCGAGCGATCCAATTCATTATCAATGCCGACGAAGCCATTACCAGCCTGATGATTTCACGGCTGGGCGGAGAAATTCTTACATACAATGGCACCATACCGGCTGGTAGCCAGTTGATAATCGACACAGGCGCCATGCGCGTGCTATGTACGGGTGTAACTGACCCTTATGATAATCTGGAAATTTCACCCACCGCGGATATGGCAGCCTGGTTTACATTGCAGCCCGGATTGAATGAAATCACGGTCAACTTCACCGGTGGTGGCAGCGGATCCACGATCGAGTTCAGTTATTATGAGGCCTGGTTCTGATGAGCGCGATTAACTATTGGGTGGATATAGAAGACAACGCTGGTAATCGCTTTGGCGCTGGTCCGCTGCGCCCCAGGACTTTCACCAGCGGGAGTCTGCTTTCCGCTTCGGGTGAGTTTTCTTTTGAAATCAGTTCGACGGATCCCAACCTGTCCGCATTGCAGGAAAAGCGCGTTGCTATCTGCAGATATATTGCATCTGATGGCACGATTAAAATGATGGGCGGTGGTGTGATTGACAAAATCAATATTCAGATAAGTAATGAGGGCTCACTGGTATATGAGGTTTCGGGAAATGACCTTTCCCGGGAATTAACTTATCGATCTGTAGGCCGGTTAGCACTTGAATCTAATAGCGCCGGTGTGACCAATGCCCCGGGCTTGATTATGGCATTGGCGCCAACCGGGTGGACCATTCAAAATGGATTTACCCAGACCGCGGTATATGCCGGTTTCGATGGCGAGAGTGTGCTCAATGCCCTGATTCGTTGTGGTGAGCACATTGGGGAACACTGGCGCCTGGGTGATGGCCGCCAGGTCGTCTGGTTGGGGGTGGCGAGTACATTCAGTTCATCTGGACTTCGCGCGGTTCAACATATCAATGATGCCATAGCGGTTGAGAACGCGGATAGCGTGGCGGTGATTATTTCATTGAAGGAGATCTCGGACGCTGCTGATCTGGTGACCCGTATTTATCCACGCGGATCCGGAAATGGCAGCGCGATTTTAACTCTGGCAGCTGCTAATGAAAGCGCGCCGGCAGGATTTACCCTGGATAAAGCCAACAATTGTTTGATTAATTCAACCGCTGAGGCACTTTATGGGCGCATTGACCGGGAGATAGATTTCAAGGAATTAGGTCCGCTGTCCAATACAGCCCTGGATCTCCAAAATGCGGCTAGTATGCTGCTGAAGGCCTCATTGGAGTATTTGAAGCGCCATGCGGCTCCAGTCAAATTCTATGAGGTGGAACTGGCCAACGTCAACCAGGTGCTGCAGCCAGGCACAACCCTGCGAATTGTGTACCGGAAAATCATCGAAGGGGTAGTTGTCTACGATCTGGATGACAGATACAACATCATTGGGGCCGAACAGATGATTGATGAATCAGGCCTACGCACGGTGCGGGTAGAGATTTCTACAATTGACCGTCAGCCAGTCAGTGATGCGGATTACCTGGCCGGTCAGATGCAAAGTGCGCGAGTTGTGTCTACTTACCCTCAGCTGGGTGTGTCTGTGGATAATCTGAGCTGGCGGGATGAAATGGATAAAGATAACGCTGCTTCTTTTCGATTCTGGCTGGGCGATGAATACACTTCAGTCCAACGCGCATTGCTACGGTTTCGCATCCAGCCGCTACGGTCGACAGTGAAGTCTGTTTCATCGGGTGGTGGGAGCAGTCAAACCAGTTCAAGTGGAGGTGGCGGCTCGCAGACATCCAGCGCCAGCGTCGGCAATACCGACGTAACTTATCTTGGATCAGTACCAGGTTCTCACCTGCACGGAGCTGGCAGTCATACCCACAATGTGACGATTTTTTCTCATACCCATTTAGTGGATGTACCATCGCATACCCACAATCAAGTTTATGGAATCTACCAGGAGAGCAGTGGAAATACACTTGCATTATCTGACCTGGTTATCAAACTTAATGGCGGATCTGATTTGCGCGGCCAGGTGGTAGATATTGGCAATGGTTGGTACGCCCTGGATTTTACAAATGGTCTGGTGGATGATATTTTCCGGCCAGCGCGTGAAGATAATGTAACCGTTATTTCAACCGCCACAAGCGGAAAAACTGCTCGTCTGGAAGCCCAGCTCACCCTGCGTGGGGTGGTCCAGGCGATTGCCTATGAATAACAGGAGTGAAAAATGTCCAATGAATACCATGATCCTATTCCAGTAAAATCACCGGCCAATGCGGCTACTTTCAATGGCCCATTAGGCCAACTGGACCTGGCGCTTGTGGATTTGATTGCCAGGGCGATTCAGCAGGTGCAACTGGCTGGAACTGCGCAAACTGGCGCGACTAGGTTGAACTTCACCGGCGAGGGCGTTTCTGGAAGCTTTGATCCGGCGAGCAACACGTTAAGTGTCAATATTCCGGGTTCCGCTGGTGTAGGGTCCGCGCATGTAATCCAGTTTGATGGGGTAAGCCTGACCAACCGCTCCCGGTTGAATTTTGTATCCGATAATGGTCTCACAGTAGTGGATAATTCTGCCAATGATTCCAGCGATGTAAAGCTATTTCTGCCCGGGTCTAAAAATCCACTGATCAATGGCAGCTTTGCGATCTGGCAGCGCCAGGTGGCTGGAACTGCTACTGAACGCGCGGATGATACCTACGGTCCGGATCGCTGGGTGGTTCTCACTCAGAGCAACCCGGTAGACGTCAAGCGGATTGATGGCAATTCCCAGCGCTACGCGGTGCAAATGATCCAGAAAAATGTCACCATGCAGCGCTTGGGCCTGGCGCAAATCGTTGAAGGGGCGAACTGCCGCCATCTGCGCGGGAAAGAGGTAACTCTATCTGTGCGTGGGCGGTTATCCGTAACCGGAACACTGCGATTCGCGGTGCTGGAATGGACCGGCACTGAAGATGTGGCCACCAGTGATGTAGTGGCTGCCTGGGCGGGCGATATCACCAGCTGGGCGACCAATATCACCGCACAAAAGGGCAGCCAGACCCTGGGTGCCAATACTTGGACAGATTGTAATCTTACTGTGACCTTGGGATCCACTTTTACTAATCTTATTGTTTTTGTATGGACCGATTCACAGTTGGCTCAAAATACCACCCTGGATCTGGAAGCATTTCAGCTGGTTCAGGGTAAAATTGCCCGGCCATTTTTTGAAAATGTGGCGGATGAGTTAACTTCTTGCCTAAGGTATTTTGAAAGCTCATACAATTCTGACAAAGCACCTGGCACATCTGGTGCTACCGGGCATCTAATTGACACGATAGCATCCAGCAACAAATCATATGTGCCAGTTTTTGGTTACGCAGCACAAAAGCGGATCACACCGACCATCACGTTTTATTCACTGAGTGGTGGGCTGGCAGGAAAAATCTCCGAATACAACGTCGGTGGCTCATTAGTGCAAAATCTTGATGGCAATTCAGTAGCAGCTGAGAAGAACTGTTTTTATTACAGCAGCGGGGGAACTCCAACTGTTGGGAACACTTTCCGATTTCATTTCACCGCTGATGCAGAACTATAGAGGTAGCTATGTATACAATTAATTATGACCCGACTGGAAATCCAATTAGTATCATTAAAGAAGGTAAACAAATACCATTGGCGCTGGGAAATATGGATTTTGAAGAATTCTTGAAATGGAATGAGCAACGCACCAGGCCTCTCGATTGGAGATCTTCGATCATGGTCCAAGCACAGCCAACGAAACCCACCATTGAAGAGAGAATAAGGGCGATTGAAGAGAAGGTATTGCAGGTGCAGGAAAAAGTCACCAGCGCAGAGAACCTGGCAAAATTGGGAAAATAAATATGCACCCCCGGAGAGTTCCGGGGGTTTTGTCTGCTAAAGCCGCCAGTTATCCACTGGGGAAGCGCGACGGTGGGCAGTTTCTATATCTGCATCAGCAATTTTGAGATAGTTCTTCACCATATCTAGGGTGGTGTGGCCCAGGATCTTCTGCAGTGTGTAAATGTCGCCGCCGTTTCGTAAATACTCGATAGCAAAGGTGTGGCGGAAACGGTGCGGGTGAACATGGTCCACGCCGGCGCGGTGGCCAATGCGCATCAACACATGCAGCACACTGGTGCGATCCATCGACCGGCCGGCATCATTGGCAATTAAAGGATCATCTTTGCGCGGGTTCTTCCGGGTGGCGAGGTATTTCCACACGATCTGCCCGGTGCGAGGGCTGATTGGTAAAGATCGCTCTTTGTCACCTTTGCCGTAAACCACCAGCCGTTGATTTCGTGGATCATAATCCTTGAATTTCAAACCGCATAACTCAGAAACGCGCATTCCTGTATCAAGGAGCAAGTAAAGAATAGCTTTGTTTCGTAATCCAGAGGGTAGCTTGTTTTGCAGCTGACCCTGACTTGGGCGAAAATAGATTCTGGATATATCCGCGTGGCGCATCAATGAGCGAATATCTTCTTTTGAGAATACTACGATTTCTCGCTTTTGCGGTTTTGGCCGCGCAACCTGGTGAATGATGTGTTCTTTGGCCAGGCCATCATTAACCGCCCAGGTATAGAGTGCGGATAAGCCAACATGATAATTCAACAGGGTTTTGTTACTGACCGTCTGAACAGACAAAAACTCGGTGATGTCTTCTTTACTGATGTCAGCAAAAATCGGATCGTAGCCCTTGAAAAGGATGAATTTATTGAAGGTATTCAGATAATCCCTCAAGGTATTTTCGCTTAATCGGCGGGCCCTGCAGGCCATCAAAAATCCGTCTATTACCAATGTTAAAGAAAGCTTTGAAGATCCCATGACTCCTCCTGTGTCTGGTTCGCTCCGATAACAAAGGAATTGCAGTTAATAAACAAAACGGAGCGATTTTTTTTATCGCTCCGCCATTAGCACTGTTTTTAGCCGTGCTGTCATCGGTGGTTGTTCCGATAACATTTTTTTATTTGGTTTTGTCACCGGTGACCGCACGGCAGATTTCTGTCGGGTATCCGTGCGGTTCCTGGTGACGGTTGTGTCGGGGCGAGAGGATTTGAACCTCCGACCTCACGGACCCGAACCGTGCGCTCTATCCGGGCTGAGCCACGCCCCGTACGGCGATTATTATACCCCCAGGCGTCTTCTTTTAGCAAGGTTTGAACAGTAATCAAAAAAGTTGGGGTCTAGACACCCCTCCTTGATGTTTGATGATTCTATGGGGGATGTTATCGAGGGTTTACAAAAAAAGGCTGGCAGCCTTTTGAAAGCTGCCAGCCAGTATCGCTTTGATATAAGCTTATTGCTTGGAAATGCGGTTGGTAATGCCGTTGAGGACAAAGGCTACACCGAGGAATACTAATCCCATATTGACAAATAAACGCTGCAACAGACTGTCTGTTGAGAAATCACCGCCAGTTACAGGGATAAGCACGCCGGGGTCACCACTCACAGATGGCGGAGCCAGGGTGGGTTGCGGGTCATCTGGTGCGGGTGTGACCGCTGAACCGACCGGTAAAGTGGCAGTTGGTGTGGAATTCGAACCGGTGGGTTGCGTGGGCGTAGGAGTTGGGTTCGAACCGGAAGGTTGTGTGGGGGTAGGAGTGGGGTTCGATTCGCTTGGCTCGGTTGGGGTTGGGGTAACTACTTCTTCACGGCAGAAGTCATCTCCATTACTCAACTCGAGTGTGGTTGGAGTCTCGTCATCCTGCAAGTAGCTTATTCCAACAGTATTGGTGCCAACCGGTCCTTTGAAGAATGCCAGGCTGCCATTGGCTGGTGCAGTCCCAGAACCATTTTGTGATGGGGTGTCCAATGATTCCCAGTCAAATTCAACCGGGAATGGGTTAGGGTTGCTGACAGTGAATTCAACGCCATCCCCCACACATTCATACGACAGAGTCAGATCTTGTAGTGCGGTTGGGGTGGAAGTTGGCGTAGGTTCCAAAGTAGGGGTAACCACAACAGTGGGGGTGAGTGTTGGTTGAGTGCATACCCACGGATACCAGTAGATATCCAAACCCGCAACATCCAATTCGTTGTCAATACCATTTGCCAGTATGGACAATCGCGCGCCATAATGGGTTTCGACCACTGCGTCCCCAGGGTCTACTCCCGGCCAGGCGCCCACAATTTCGATTTCATCGCCATCAGATACATTGTTATACACCCAATAAGTGGTGGTAGTCGCTTTCGAAGGCGGGTTCACAATTCGGAAATTGGTCACTAATCGAGCTGTTACCCCTTCTGGCAGGCTGACACGCACTGTCGCAGAGATGGTTGTGGGGGTAATCTGGCAAATTGCGTAGTCACCCTGGGTGAAATCCACAGAACCACTTATCTCTTCTTGTTTAGGTTGGGTTGGAATTGCCGTAGGCGTCAGTGTAAACACTGGGGTGGGCGTGAAAGTAGCAGTAGGTTCGACAGTAGGATTTGGATCAACAGGTTGCGCTGGCGGGCATGGATTGTTTGCATCAACTATCCAGTCGCCGTGCCCAAGATGCGCTGCGAGGACGGACGGATTTGCAACTTCAATCTCCTCATAAGGGTTAGTTCTGGAATTTGTGAGGTGACAAATAATGGTTTTTTGCTGACCATTTCCTTGATTTTCATTTTGACCGTTTTGATTGTGTCCGTTGTTGTTTTCTCCAGTGGAAGGTGTTGAATTTGGAGTTTCGGTCAATACTTCAAGGGTTTCTTCTGTCAGTTGGGGTTCCGGTGTTTTTTCTGTTTCCGGATTTGGTGTTTCATTCTGAGTTTGCTCCTCAGTTTCGAAGATTGTCACAGGGTTTTCAGGTTGGTCTGAGTCAGCTGTGACAGTAGTATTGACCAGAGACAATACAAAACCTGTTATTAAAAAGACAACGCTAACCACATAGGTTAATTTGGTTAGCTTTCGGTATAACGCTAATTGCTTTGTTTTCATATTTTCCTCCGAAATTAAGCCTTCTCGTATATATAACGAGTTCTCCCAATTGAGTTTGGGTAAAGACTTCCTTCCGGTCGGTTTCGCTACTCGGCTCCCTGTGCATCCTGCGCAAAAAATTTATTTTTTTTCGCGGCAAGCGACCAATTTAAGATGCTCAGATCGATGCCTCCCTAAGGACGTTATATAAATAAATGATAAATAAGATGAAATTTATCTATAAAATAATATTAGCAGTAATAAATTGGTTTGTCAAGCATCGACTGATGATATATAAGGAATTGCTTAGTCGAGTTCAGGAGATGTGGTTTTTACCAGATTGCGCAAGGCGCCTATGCCTTCAATGTGAATTTCAACGACATCACCAGGATTGATCGAACCTATTCCGGCGGGTGTGCCAGTTAGGATGAGATCACCCGGCTCCAGAGTCATGATTGAAGAGATAAAGGCAATCAATTGCGGAATGGTGAAGATCATTTCGCGCGTGGAAGCCATTTGGCGCAATTCGTCATTTACCCTGCAGGTGATTAACGCGTCTGCCGGGTCAAAATCGGTTTCTATCCACGGGCCTAATGGGCAAAAGGTGTCAAAACCCTTGCTGCGCGTCCATTGGCCGTCTTTATTCTGCAGGTCACGGGCGGTTACATCATTGGCGATAGTGTAACCAAATACCATCTGCATGGCTTTTTCAGACGAAACCCACCGGCAAGATTGGCCAATAACCACAGCCAGCTCAGCTTCATGGTCTACCTGACGAGATTGAGGCGGGAGCAAAATTGAATCCTGATCAGCAATAATCGCGCTGGGGGGTTTTAAGAATAGTAATGGAATTTCTGGAATATCCGCGTTTTGTTCGCGGGCATGGTCGGCATAGTTGCGCCCTACGCAAATGATTTTTTGAGGGACGACTGGCGGCAGCAAGCGCACGCTCTCCAGGGGAATAGTGGCATCCAACCGCCGGTATCCTGTGAAAGGCGAGCCGTCCAAGGGGCCAAGGTTGCCTTCGTGAAGCCAGCCGAATTTGGGGGATTGATTTTCTTGTTGGTATCGAACAAAGCGCATATTTTTCTCCCTGGTTGTCAATTAAATAAGTTTAACACAGAGCGACAATTATGACAGAAATATTAATTGGTAATAAAAGAATTACTTAACTAAATATGGTAAAATGAAAAGCATGACTGACCGTAAGCGCAGGTCGATTTCTTTGGTTATTGCGATCATCGTAATATTGATTGCAACATTGGCTTGTGGTCCGGTTAATGATTTAGTTCAAAAACGGATCCGTGAGACCCAGGCAGCCTGGACGGCAGTACCAACACTTGAACCATGCGAATGCAGCGGGGGGGAAGCTTCTCTCGAGCCATTACCTACTTATACACCATATCCACCGTATCCAACATATACCCTTTATCCAACTTTCACTCCTTTTCCGCCAAATTTTCCTAATTATCCATAATGGTCGTATTAGGGAGTTCCACCTGATGGTTGAGAACTACCATTACAATATATTCGCATAATCTAGCGGATAGTGGAATTTATGGTGAGTAAGATGCCAGAAAGCTGGTAAAAAATTGTGTAATAAAGGGATTGTGCGGGCTTTCAATGGATTTAATGTTTGGTGTTTTCGAGAAGCAGTTATCAAAATTATTTCATAAACCAGATAGCAATTCCTTAGATGGATATGAGATTTTATGATATAATCGCCACTGCTCGATGGGCGGGTAGCTCAGTTGGTTAGAGCACATCCCTTACAAGGATGGGGTCGCAGGTTCGAGTCCTGTTCCGCCCACAGAATCACTACTACTGACCCCAATATCTTGATAATTTGGCTTCAGATGGGGTCAGTAGTAAGGTGGTAGAGAAATCCCCACTCTACCACCGACACCATATCAATACCATATTGACTCAGCCGGAATGGAGAAAAAAACCATTCCGGTTTTTATTTGTCTCTCGATTTTCGTTATTGAAACAGATGTTCAAATACAGGAGGCAACATATGGCAAGACAGTTTACATTCTCACAGGCTATCACTGGATTCAACCTTTACGCACGTGGTTCGGATAAATCTCACCATACCCTGGAAACCTACCAGTACACCATTTCCAAGTTTCAAACCTGGCTCGAAACCACGGATCTGTTATCTGAGGATCCATTGCTGGAGGAAATTACCCATAATCACATCTATGCGTTTCTTGCTGAACAAACGAATCTCACCAGGGCTTCAAAGGCCAAGCACCATTGCAATCTCAGCGCTTTTTGGCATTGGGCAAACGATGAAGGTATTGCTGAAAATATCATGAAACGGGTAGAATGCCCGGAGCCTGAAGATCGCGAGATCGACCCGTTATCAAAATCTGATGTGGAAGCGCTTTTTAAGTTTGCGGATAAATCGAAGTTGTATCACCGCCGGGGGAAGAAACCCAGTCAGAATACACAACCAAACGCGTTACGCAATAAGCTGATCATGCTGATCCTACTGGATACAGGTATCCGAGTAAATGAACTTGTCACACTCAAAATTTCTGATGTGGACACGCGCAACCAACGAATTACCGTTTTTGGTAAGGGGGCCAAGGAGAGACCCGTTCCATTTTCCGCGCGAGTGGGCCAACACCTTTGGCGTTATTTATCCACGGAACGGGCTGATGCAAAGATGAATGACCGGCTATTCATGGGCACAAGGGGTGAGATGACCAGGTCAGGAATTCAGCGATTCTTATCCAGATTGGGTGAGAGGGCAGGAGTAACCAATGTGCATCCGCATAGATTCCGGCATACTTTTGCGATTCAGTACCTGCGCAATGGAGGCGATATTTATACATTGCAGGAGATTCTTGGCCATTCCACTCTGGATATGTGCAAGAAATACCTTCAGCTTGCCCAGGCGGATATCGACAACGCTCATCGACGGGCTTCTCCAGTCGATAATTGGAGATTGTGATAAAAGAACAGCCCGCTTCGGCGGGCTGCTTTATAAATATGGTAATCCTGGTTCTTGATGGCTTGCTTACCGATTTCCCTTCGCTCGATTGTGCGTCTTACATAACATTTGACAATTATTGATATTCGTTGCGCCACCTTTGCTCCATGCTGCTACATGGTCTGCATCCATTTCGCTCAATTTCCAGATTTTGCTCTTATTGGCTTCGTGGCCAATAGCACAAAGGGGACAGTTTGATTCGCCTTTGGCTTTCGCAACTGCGGTTTGTGTTTCATAGACTTTTTTCTTGGTCGCTTCATCAAAGACACGGATTCCCAACAATCTTGTATCTACCGAGCCGCCTAAGATATATTCAAAAATGCCTTTTCGGGAAGTGATATACAAATCGGCGTAAAGTCTATGTACATCATCTGAAACCTTAGCTGGGTTGTAAGGTGTATTATGATATTCTTCATACAATCGACCCCACTCCAATCCGCGCATCTCATCCTCTACATCGATAAACACACTTGAAACCCAATCAATCACACTATTAAAGTATGTTTTTAACTCGGTAATGTTTCTATCGTAGCGATGGAGGCTCATATAATCGTCGATGTTGCCTTTGCTCACCCAATCCAGAGCGCGTTCAAAAAAGTCCTGCCGGTTGACACTACCTGAGATGTACGCACTCCATTTTTGAATATTGGCATTCTGACTATTACTAAACTCTGCCTTACCTAATGTCACAAATGGCCCTGAATAAACGGCATTAAGCCTTTCCTGATGATTAAGAGGTATTCCAGCAATGTTAATGGTATTGAACCACTCCTTGATCTCACTTTCAGCACCTTCGCATTCATAAATAAGCAGTTTTGTATCCAAAATTTTGGATTGCTTATCAGCCGCAATGCCGCCAAAATATTGTTCCATACCGTTTTCATCTTTGACAGCAAATTTATTGGTTACAAATCTTCCAATACTGGTGATGCGCTGTTGCCCGTCCAAAACTTCCAGAGCACCGTCTTCCTTTTTGTTGAAATATATCAGACCCAACGGGTAACCTTTCAGAATCGATTCGATAACAGCTACATCTTTTTTGCCGTCCGCATAGATATAGTTACGTTGGTACTCTGGCTGAATGGTTAGTCTGCCGGATAAGCCAAACAACCCCTTGCCTTCAAGTTCATTGTAGACAAAACCGTCACAAATATCTTTGACTGAGATTTCAGTTCTTAAAGTTGTAATCATTTGGCGATTTTCCTGTGTTTTATAAAAATTCTTTTGTATATTCGTTTATTACCCACTACAGGTTGTGAAATTTTACTTTTCTCATCCCATAATCCTTCTGAAAAGCCTTTTCCTTCACTTTCTGTAGCACCAATAATCACAAACTGCTCAGGGTTGTATTTATCAAGAAAACTAATAGGTACGCCCATTACGCCATCGTAATCACTCGGAATAGCATCGGTATAAGGTATTTCAATGGCGGCATAGTTGTCATAGACAGCATATGAATCTTTCCCTCTTAGTTCCTTGTGTTTGCTGAATCTTAAATTATCCTCCATTGTCATTAGAGGAATTGGTTGATGACGCCTTCCATGATCGAGATTTGTAAACCAACAAACATTCCTAAATTTCACTAATCCACTTTCGGGAATATAAACTCCTTCTGCATAGTCGTTTGCAAAGGGCGTTGAAAAATAAGCATTTCCTGCATGAAAACCGTTCCCCAACCAAATTTTATCGTCCTTAATAAGTGGAAAAATTTCTTTGTAGGTAATGGCATTCAAGTTACTTATAACTACAAACTGCTTTCCCGCTTCCATAATCCAAGCCAAAAACTCCCGGAACAGTGAGAAAGGTGGATTGGTAATGATGATGTCAGATTCATCTCTCAATTTAATTATCTCAGCACTTCGGAAATCCCCATCCCCTTCCAGGTAATGCCACTCCAGATCATCCACATTCACTAGGCGGTCGCCCGTCTTGTCGTGGGTCAATATGAATATCTTTCCGTTTTTCGTGGTTTTGATTTCGTCGAATTGTGGGTTACTTGTTTCAAAGAGAGTTGGTTGGTAAGCGCCTTTATAAGTTTTACTATCATAGGCGTAGCTGGTACTAATCAGCTTTTTCAGTCCAAACCGCTCAAAATTCTGGGCAAAGAATTTGGTAAAGTTACTCCATTCCGGATCGTCACAGGGTAACAACACTGTTTTCCCCCGAAAGACATCCGGGTTGTATTCTAAGTAAGCAGAAATTTCTTTTTCTATATCGTGGTATTGCGTGTAGAACTCGTCGTTTTTTGCTCTTTTGGCTTCTGTGAGTTTACTATTGGCCATAAGTTATTTGAAAACTCCTTTAAATCACATGCTGTACACACCTGAGAATATAGAAAACAGCAATTAATATTGATAATTCTTCCTCGAGAAATTTCAATTACTCATCCATCGGTAATTTCAACTGCCTCGACGCGCTTCGGTGTTCTAATATTTCCAAAACCTTGTATTCGGTTTTAAATCCGGAACCAGTAAGTATATCTCTTGTGTAGAGCCTTACTTTCAGAATGTCATCTTTAGAAAAATGAATTTCATTCCTATTGATTCTCTCCAAGAATTCATTATCTTCAATATTGGCATAAAAAACCACTTCACCGCGTGAAAAGCGCCATTTATTATCTTCTTTGAACGAAAGACTGACTACTTGTAAATATGCTTCGGTAGTGTTCTCCCCTAAAACTTCATCCCCAAGCAACGGCATTCCAAATAATTCTTTTTCTTCTTTTGAAATAACAACTTGTTCCTCATGATCGGAATAACCAGATCTGAATTCGTCAATACCTCTACGGGTGAGTGGTTCAGTAATAATATTTTCAAGAGCTTTTCTAATTTTTGGACTTTTATAGAGATCTAGGACATTTTTTGGAATTACTATTTTTTCTTCTCGAGTAATGGTTATTTCAACTCGATCATCTTCCAAGTGTTCTGCTTTTTGAATGTTTCGATTATTTAACTTTTTCAAAAAGCCAATAAGACCTTTTCCATATTCAACCAATCCTAATAGAGAAAGCAGGTTTGCTGCTCCTGAAACTCCATCGGAATTAAATAAAGTAAGGAAAGATTGGTAAATATCCTGGATTACTCGAAAGTCAATTCCAAATGATCCACGCTTGAAAGATCCATGAACATTCACACTGATTTTTGACCCACCGCCATTGATAATTAAATTTGCTTCTTCAAGTAAATCGGCAACAGCAATCAAAGCAGGAGCTAATTCACGAACGTCCATTTCATTTGATTCAAGTGCTGGACCCCCATACATGATTTGGAAACTGGCTGAATCTGACATTCCCATTCCCCCTTTCGATTGAGGTTTGAATTTTCGTTATTTTAGCATTATATAAAAAATGACACCCCAAAATCTGGGGGTGTCAAATGTCATATTTTTTTCACCACGCTCTCACTACCGACTTCGAGCACTTTCAATTTCTCCTCGATCGCAACGATCCGCTCTTCAATCGTTTGCACCACCTCTGGTTTATCAATAATTCTAATGGGTGTATTATAATCAAGTGGCCTGGACCGCTGCTTGTTCCATTTCAAGAATTCTTCATAATCCATGTTACCTGGTGCTAATGGAATTTGTTTACCTTCTTTAATGATACTTATTGGATTTCCAGTTGGGTCATAATTAATTGCGTACATAGATACCTCTATAGTTCTGCATCAGCGGTGAAATGAAATCTGAAAGTGTTCCCAATAGTTGGCGTTCCCCCGCTGATGTAATAAAAGCAGTTCTTCTCAGCAGCAGCTGAATTTCCATCAAGATTTTGCACTAATGAGCCACCAACGTTGTATTCTGAAATCTTTCCTGCTAGCCCACCACTCAGCGAATAAAAAGTGATTGTCGGTGTGATCCGCTTTGGTGCTGCGTAACCAAACACAGGCACATATGATTTGTTGCTTGATGCGATTGTGTCAATAATATGTCCTAAGGCACCAGATGTGCCAGGTGCTTTGTCTGAATTGTATGAGCTCTCAAAATACCTTAGGCAAGAAATTAACTCATCTGCCACATTTTCAAAAAACGGCAGCGCGGCTTTACCCTGAACCAACTGAACCGCTTCCAGATCAAGGGTGGCATTTTGAGCCAGCTGTGAATCGGTCCATACAAAAACAATGAGATTAGTAAAAGTGGATCCCAATGTCACAGTCAGTTTACAATCTGTCCAGGTATTGGCATCCAGAGCCTGGCTGCCCTTTTGAGCGGTGATATTGGTCGCCCAGCTGGTGATATCGCCCGCCCAGGCAGCCACCACATCACTGGTGACTACATCTTCAGTGCCGGTCCATTCCAGCACCGCAAAGCGCAGCGTGCCAGCTGCTGAAAGCCGCCCACGAAATGACAGGGTAACCTCTTTACCACGCAAATGCCGGCAATTTACCCCTTCAAGGATCTGTGCCAAGCCCAGACGCTGCATGGTGACATTTTTCTGGATCAATTGCACCGCGTAGCGTTGGGAATTACCATCAATCCGTTTCACATCTATCGGATTGCTCTGAGTTAGCACAACCCAACGATCCGGGCCATAGGTATCATCCGCGCGCTCCGTCGCAGTGCCAGGCACCTGGCGTTGCCAGACCGCAAAGCTGCCATTGATCAGTGGATTTTTAGATCCGGGCAGGAATAGCTTTACATCACTGGAATCATTGGCTGAGTTATCCACCACACTTAGCCCATCCGTGGAAAGGAAATTCAGCCGGGACCGGTTGGCCAGGCTAACCCCATCCAACTGGATCACGTGCGCCGAACCAACACCGGCAGCGCCAGGAATGTTGACGCTTAACGTGTTGGTCACCGGGTCATAACTTCCCGACACACCCTCGCCGGTGAAATTCAATTTTGTCGCACCGGTTTGTGCAGCCCCGGCCAGTTGCACCTGCTGAATTGCCCTGGCGATCAATTCCACGAGCGCCTGGTCCAGCTGTCCCAATGGACCGTTGAAAGTGGCAGCATTGGCCGGTGATTTTACTGGAATCGGATCATGGTATTCATTGGACATTGTTCACTCCTTATTCATAGGCAACCGCCTGGACCACCCCACGCAGGGTGAGCTGAGCTTCCAGACGGGCAGTTTTTCCGCTTGTGGCGGTTGATATCACAATTTCGTTATCTTCACGCGCCGGTCGAAAAATATCATCCACCAGACCGTTTGTAATATCCAGGGCATACCAACCGCTGCCGATATCAACCACCTGGCTGCGCATATCAGATCCACCATTAAGTTTGATAACCAGGTCAGATAATGCCAGCGTATTTCCACTGCTCTCCTGGTAGATTCCATAAACTTGATTGTGTGTATGCGATGGCACATCCACTGAATGAGTGTGAGAAGAAATCGTCACATTGTGGGTATGGCTGCCAGCACCGTGCAAGTGAGAACCTGGTACTGATCCAAGATAAGTTGCATCGGTATTGCCGGCACTGGCGCTGGATGTT
>Ga0351880_1069_pt2 | contig 19634 bp, 27 predicted proteins | sample BONcelFGM3001E13_FD_206766 | JGI IMG/M metagenome (GOLD analysis project Ga0351880, IMG submission 206766) | Enriched cells from coal bed in the Powder River Basin, Montana, United States - BONCAT cells FGM rep3 HSBNCT.FGM.300.1.E13 ...
TTTTTTTAGAAACTGTTTCTACTTGCCTAAAGAATCCATGAAGTAATATCATTGATGAACCTTTTTTTAGCAGTAAGTAATTGACAAATTTCTGGCTGTTAATGTCAAACAGATATGAGCATGGATTTCTCTCTGAATTTGACTGTACTGAGCAGTTTTGAGTTACATTTGTTGTATGAAGATAAACCACAACATTATGAAAACACTTGTGATACAGTCAATTGCCGAAGCATATCTTCGCTGGGTGGTAGCGCAATAGAAAGTTACGGAGGCAATATGACGTTTACAGAAAAAACTGCAATATCAGCTCTTTTAGGCGGCACAGCCGAGTCATTGGGCGGTGGCAAGTTTAGTAACGGCGCCGTTACAGGGGCTTATGTGATGATGTTGAATCATTTGGGGCAACATGGAGATGGGGGTGATGAAAAAAATCGAACAGGAAGAAAATTCTACGACGAAAAAGGGAATCAATTGGCTAATGAAAACATAAAGGGAAAAGAGACCCAAATAATTGTGATACCGGAAGAAGGCATTAAGGAGTTTGAAAATGCTCTCGCTTTTGCAAAGAAATTTGGAAATTTCACCGAATTCAACCAGATTGTTGCAAAATATGGTGTAGAGTATAATTATATTATCGCGGGAGATCAGTTATTTGTGAACGAAAAGCTTACTGCTTCCGAAACCTTTTTAATGGCCGCACATTTCGCAGGAGAGGGGTTTGCGATGGGTTATTATGCCGGGAAATATTATGAAAATGACGGTTTATATAGTCATTACACTTCTGTATTTACTGCAAAAGATTATTGGTTAGAACGTACAAAATTAACATCTTTCAAACCTTGGTGGGAATGAAAACTTTGAAAAGCACTTACCGGTTTTTTCTTCATCCAGATAAAAATTTTGTTGAAGCAGAATTTTATAGTAAAGTCAAATTATTCTTTAGAATATTTCTTTGCAATTTTATTATCTTATTGTTAAGTACAATTCCAATAGGCCTATTGCGCATTTCATTCAATATTCATCCCGTCGGATTAGATTTACCCTTTTATAAACTTATGCTTATAAATATTCTCTTTATTCCTATCCTGGAAGAATCTGCGTTTAGGTTATCTTTGGTATATAAACGAATTAACCTATTAATTAGTTTAATGATCATTGTTTTTATATTCAGCTCATACCTATATTCAAGAAATATTTTTTCTACTGAAGGGATTGTTTTAAGGTTAACCCTATCCTTGGTTTCAGGGCTATCAATATTTTCAATTCTGCAATATAAACGATTTGAAAAAATGATTGTCGAATTTTGGGAAAAAGAATTTAGTAAGATTTTCTATGTATTTCTTTTTTTATTTGTTTTAAGACATCTTGATCAATATGATTTTAGCCTTACTACATTACCCATACTTTTAATTATTCTTTTCCCGCAATTTGTTACCGGTGTTTTTTTATCTTTCACACGGATTCGTCTTGGATTTGCCTATGCAGTTTTTCTTCATGGGGTATGGAATTCACTTTCAATGACAATCTTATTTGCATTACAATGAACAATGAATTATTATCCTCATGGCGGAAAAGTTTAGCTGAATTATCAGGTAGAGGTAATTTTAAAGTTGAAATTATTAAGAACCCTTCAATGGGACATGGTCTGGATTATTACACATTTGCTTTGGTTGACTCATATAAAAATCGTGAAATCACTATAAAGCAACTTGTAAAAGTTGGTGGTGGAAGAATTTTTTATTCATTTCTAATATTAGAATCAGCTTTTGAATCATCTCATCATTATAAACTTAGTGTTTGGCAAAAAAGCCCATTTGACTTTCTTCTACCAATCAAAAGAGTAAAAAGTGGAAATATTGATTTTGATAAAATATTTTCAATAAGCTCAATACCAGATTCTTTTGGAGCGACAGTTTTTAATGACGTCAAGATAAGAAATTTGTTGATAGAAAATAAGTTTATAGTATTGAATATTTCTTCGAGTAAATCACGAATTGCTTTAGTAAAGCTAAAGTCAATGGAAACAAAATTATACCCAACAGCTGAAATTTTGAAGCTTCTTGAAATCTTTAAAGTCATCTTAAGTAAGATGGAATAGTTTAGTCCCATTAATTCAACTTTTTAACTCTCAGGTTTTGTATCTTCGCTGGGTGGAAGTTATATGCAAGCAAATGCAACAACTATGAGCAAAGGCGCGCAGGTGGCGCTGGCTGCCGTGATCGGCGGCACAGCCGAGGCATTGGGCGGTGGCAAGTTTAGTAACGGCGCAGTTACTGGGGCTTATGTGATGATGTTGAATCATTTGGGAGAAGAAAGGGCAAAAAATGCCCATCTTACTGCATCTGAATACGAAGGACTATCCGAAGATGAAAAGGAGAAATATATTGAACAACCACTTGAAGCGTTAGTCATGGAAGAAGAACGAACTATGGTGTCAACATTAACTCCATCTGGTTCAGTAACTGTAAAAACCCAAACCACTACTGAAATATGGGGGGCAACTGCATGGGTGAAGAAGCGCTATCTTATGAGGAACACGACTTATTCGATGACGCTAAATTATAAGATTTCGGGAATAAAAACTACACAAATATTTTACAAACTATTTAGTTATTCAAATAACTGGTTTTTGTCAAATCTTTCATGGATTGGAAATGTATTGTACCCTTCAAACGAAGAGGTCATACCATACAGGAATAAATCTGAATATCCAGGAGGGATTCTTGATAATTCTTTAAACTTTCTTCGATAACCATCTATCATACAATCTAAACCTTCAATTAAATGAAACTATTCACATTTACAAGTATCCTGTTGCTAATCATAGTGTTGAGTGCATGTAGAGATTCAAAAAAAATGAAAGCCATACAGGATTATATGGATCAAACACAAAACATACAATTTTATGAATTAGGTTATTTCAATAAGGAAATTATTAAAGAGAGTGATTATTTAATGATTGCCTATCCTCCTAGTATACTAGCACACAGTTTTAGTGGCATTTTTATTGGCAAAAACTATAATGAGTTAGAATTTGTCAGTCAAATTAACGATATTCAGAAAAAATATCAGTATATTGATGTAACAGACACATGTATAATAGCTGTCAGTGAAGAAAAACTATTAAGGGATACTTGCCGCGGATTGATTTTACCTAATGGAGTCAATAAACTATTGATACCAGATGATATAACACATGAAGGCATAACTGAATATTATGTTGTGAAGTATGAGCATGGCAATTTCTTGGGTGACGATTTTAGTCACTTTTATAATCATTCAAGTAATTTGGGTCATGGCTACTATGCTGGGATCACAATTTACAGGGATGAAAGAAAAATTATTTTCTGGCTAATTATTCTGTGAGGGTCAAATAGTTTTATAAGTTTTTTCGTGTAAGTTACTATATTTGTTGTATGAAGATAAGCCACAACATTATGAAAACACTTGTGGTACAGTCAATTGCCGAAGCATATCTTCGCTTGATGGAAGTTATATGCAGGCAAACGCACCAAATATGAGCAAAGGCATTCAAGTAGCCCTCTCAGCCGTAATAGGCGGCACAGCTGAGGCATTGGGCGGCGGCAAATTTAGTAACGGCGCCGTCACCAGGGCTTATGTGATGATGTTGAATCATTTGGGAAGTGAACCTCAAACAAGGCCAATAAAACATCTACTTAACGAAAACCAGATTAAGCAACTTCAACAGAAAATTAAGAGAGCAACTTTTAGCCACAGGAGCAGTTGGGCCAATTATGACCCCAACAAGAATAGCAATATGCCCAATTGGGATGTTTCAATGGAGATTGATGGTGTAGAAGGCGGTACAATTTATACAGCAGAAAATGTAGAAATTTGGCTTGGAAATGAAACTCTGATAGTGGATATTGATTATTTTCCAAACACGCAAGGTTCTTGGACTAATATGATAGATGAACCATTAGGTAAAGATTTGTCACCTAATGGAAGACTATGGTTTTACACTAAAGATGTTGGCAGAGGACAAGTTCTTCAAATTAACTTTCATAATAGAATAGACTTTGATAATTACAATCGATTTATAATGCCAATATTAAAAAAAAACTAAGATGAAAATATATAATAAAATAATTCTGTCAGTATTTTTTTGCATGATTTTAGGAGGTATGTTAACCTATAAATACATAAAATACAGTATGATGAAAACTACTGATGTTCTTTTTATTCGAAACGCATATCATAGTTACTTAGGCTGGTATTATGAATTCCCTAATTCACAAGATGATTTTAAGAGATTTATGATCAGCTATGCGTTTGATATGTCACAGTCTATAACCTTCATTAAAAATAATCCCTTATTGGATAACACAATTACATTTATCCAATACAATGATACAATACAAAGAATACGTGCAACATTATCACCAATACCAAAGAGCCATGATGACTTGATCAATAATGCCGTACCTATAGAGGATTACAATTTCTTTCATTTTCTGATAAATTCAAAGGCTATAGTGCTATTTGACTATCCTGCATATAAATGTAATGGTAGAAGGAATCTAATGATTTTTTATGGTACTGAACCAATTAGGTGCTTTGATGAGAAATCCGAAAAAGTAACTTGGATTTTGAAAGGCTTTTACAAAGAATATAACGAGCTTGTTGATTTGGCACAGGGTTCTCAGAGTTCCTGTTATCATATTAGAGCCACTAAAAAGGATAGCACTTTTGAATTTAGTGTCGAATGTCTGCCACATGACAGTATGTGGATAGACCAAAAAGGGTTGGAAGTGATCTTGGATTCTTTAGCAAAAAGCTTTACAGTTCCAGAACTTGAATATGTAGACCACTTTTTCTTTCCTTTAATTGCAAAAAAATCAACCTTACAGCAGAGAAAAAACATTGAGATTCAATTGCCAGATTAAGTATTTAGCTTGTTAGCAGTTATATGCAGGCAAACGCACCAAATATGAGCAAATGCGCACAGGTGGCGCTAGCTGCCGTAATAGGCGGCACAGCCGAGGCATTGGGTGGCGGCAAGTTTGCCAATGGCGCCGTTACAGGGGCTTATGTGATGATGTTGAATCATTTGCAAGGTGAAATGGAAATGTTGCTTAAACTCAAAAAATATCAACCCGCTATTTATGGCATGAAGCTTCCTGATGGCACAATTATTTATAAGGAGAACATTGCTATCTATTTTCCTAACCTTCTCAAGGAAGGTTTTTCACAAAGAGATGCAAATGCAATGTTCTTGGGCAAAATTGAAGGTGTTTACCATATTACTTTCAGCATTGGCGACTACGAAGAAACACCAGACAATATCAGGTTAACGGTTGTTCATGAAATGTATGGCCATGGTATAAAAGGTTATGTGGATGGAACTAAAACTCATTACAAAGCGTATTTTGCTGAAATTGACAGCCAATATTGGACGAGTGCTACGGATAGATATAAAGGACACGCTGTAACAGTGATGTGGGAATATTACCTCAAGGAAGTAGGCTATCAAAGAATGCCTCAAAGATATCAAGCCGCTTATGATAAATATTATTATAAACATTAATTAAATAAGCAAATGAGATATGTTTTTACCACTTTAATGGTTTTAATTGCATTGAATTCCTATTGCTGTAAGTGTAAAACAATCAGCAAAGAAAGTGAATATATGAACTCAGATTACATACTAATCGGTCAAATTCACGAAGTAAAAGAGTCGTCCTTTCTTGTAAAGCCAATAGAGTACTTAAAAGGAGATCACCTTGAAAGTCTGGTAGTTTCAATAGAGGCTTGTTCCATTTCTCCACAGGAAAATGAAATTTGGCTAATTTATGCAAAAGAAATTGATTCAAATGTATTTTACATTTCACAATGTGGTTGGTCAAGGCCATTAAATCAATCTGTTTTTGGAATAGAGCCGCCTCCGCCCATAAATAACGAAAAAATTGATGAGATAAGAACAACGTTTTACTTTCACGAAAGAATAGATTATTTAGAAGCTCAATTGGATATTTTGAATTTGAGACAGATACGAATATCTAATGACTTAAAGAACAATGGCTTAAAGAAATCAGATTTCAATAAGATCGAGAAATCAACAAAAATGACATTCATTCTACTATTTATCACTTTTCCTTTCTTAACTCTGTTGATTTTAGCAATGATATTCAGGAAATACAAGCTGGTCCATAAATAAAGCTAAAGAGATGAAAAATTATAGAAACCCGATTCCTTTATACACAGACTGTCTTTTTATGATGAAACGTTTAAATAATTCTCTCAGGTTCTGTATACACCACCTGGTAGAAGCAGAAAGATAGCAAGGACAGATTCAACAACCGGCGAAAATGAAGAAAGTAATAATGATTTTGTTGACCATCCTTACGCTTCAAGGCGCAGCTCAGACTTTTGACTCCTTGTATTACACCATAAGAGGAGTGAAAGTAAATTTGAAAGATGAGCAAGGCAGAAAACAAGGAGAATGGCTTTTTTATGAATTGACAGATTGCAAAGAAGGATCATTGTATTTGGGTATTAATACTTTTATCACAGCTATTGGTTATTATACCGATGACAAAAAAACAGGCAACTGGGAATATTATATTCCCAATCATGACCCATGCTCAGAACACGTCGGACCATTGGTTTTTTTAAAAAAGGTGCAATATATGAGCGATAGCGTACGTATAACCGGCTACAACACAGGCAAAATGATGCAGGATAAAAGCTATGAACTCATTGCCAATCATGATTCAACACGCATCAGCGCAATAGTTTACGGCCCGGATGAAAAAGTGCTTGGTGTCTGTTTCAAAAACGCTTCGTCCGACACCACACTATGCAGATTGCTCGGGGGGACCAAAAGAAACTTTGTCAGGAAACAATACGTATTTGGAACAATAGATGAACTATTCAGATTTGTGGAATGCGGCTACCGGTGTTGGAATTAGCATCTTCAGCATGACTTATTAAAAATCATTTCCAACACCCCCCGCGCTCTCCGTAGACTGTGACTACGACGTTATTGTAAATGATAAAAAAGTAAATTTGCAATCGGTATTACAATCATAATAATTTCAATGACAACAGGATGCCATATAGAAGATCAATCAGCATTGTATTATCTTACACTTCAGTTCGTCGGCTTGATGTTTTGAAATTGTCAGTTAATTGGAAAAATTTCACTAAATTCAAACTACATGATGCAAGTAATACATGAAAAAAACCGTCACCGGGGCTTATGTGATGATGTTGAATCATTTGGGGCAATATGGAGAAGGTGATGATCCGCAAAAAGGAAATGAAAAGCAAAAGCTATCTCTGAAGGATGAAAAGTTAGTTGATAAGCTAATTGAAGAAATGAAAAAAATTAATGATAAAGAATTTGAAGGGAGCAACATCAAAGAGTTATTCGATAAAGAATCAATAACTTTTAATAACAATGAGAGATGGAAAACAGTTAAACTGGTATTTGACGGATCAATAGTACAAATAACAATAGTCAACCCAATGTTTGGACCAGATTTTGGCTTTTATTATCGGATACAAGCCTATCCTTTTCAAACATTTGGCAGAGCACAATTTGCCGCATTTGATATAAAAGGAAATCATGCTGCGGTTAACATTAGATTTTATAATGAAAAAGTATTTACCAAAGTCAATGATTACATATTTTCAACCTATTAAGCATTCAGTGAGAACACAAAAAAACATACTGATCATTATTTTTCTCTCAACTCAATTTGTGAATTGTCACACAGATAAGGCAAATAACAAGTATGACACAGCACTAATTTATAGTTTAAATTATTATAATATTGTGACTCCGTTATTGTGGAAAAATGAACAAATGCTAACACAGAAAGTAGATAATGCCTTTCAAACAGGAGACACCTATTTTGGTGGTTATTATGCATATAAAAAAACAATTAACGATACAATGAGCAGCTTGTATTTTGAGTTTTATTTTAATGATAAAGACACGATTTTTATACCTGGCCATCATTATAAAAGGTACATCAGTGATAATTGGCAGCATATTTTGTCATTTGACAGAGGTGGTGACACACTGTATCATTACAAGGCTGAGTTATTTGGTAGCATGAAGAAGTTTTTTATTAGTGGAGAATATTCATACAAGTACGAGTTTTGCGGAATGAATTCGGATGAACGATTGTATTATGAGCATCATAAAGATTCACTAAAAAGAATAAAAGGGATGAATCTTCCGCCGCTGACCGGGACTTTAGACACGCTAAAAAAGATCAAGTAGATTGCAGAAAATAGCTACATCAATTGATATTGCTATCAATAGTATTCAGTCTATTAGGTGTGTATCCAATATTTTATATCTTCGCTAGGTGGAAGTTTTATGCAAGCAAACGAACCAAATATGTGCAAAGGCGCGCAGGTGGCGCTGGCTGCCGTAATAGGCGGCACAGCCGAGGCATTGGGTGGCAGCAAGTTTGCCAATGGCGCCGTCACCGGGGCTTATGTGATGATGTTGAATCATTTGCAGCAGCATGTTGAAGAGAAGAATTTGGCAGAAAAATGGAATGCTTTCACTAAATTGGACTATAATACTCTCAGTGTTAGTGAGAGAGCAGAGCATATTTTAAAAGCAATAAAGTACTCTAACCAAAATGGTATGGATGGAATTGTTCCCTTGTATTCAATATTTGATAATTTGAAAAATATCAATACTGAGCTGGTCTAAAAAAACTGGACAGATAAATTAACTTTATTAATTTTATGTCCTATGAAACAGAATCGAAGAAAATTCAGTTCAGCCTTAAAGGCTGATGTAGCCCTTGAAGCGATCAAAGGCATCAAAACAGTATCAGAAATTGCACAGTTGTATGAGCTTCATCCGGTGCAAGTTACACAATGGAAGAAGGAGTTTTTAGCTCATTCATCGGATGTTTTTGAGGGAGATCAAAAACGTAATGAGGAGTTGGAACGTCTTAAAAAGGAGCGAGACGAGTTGTTCAGGCAAATCGGTGAATTGAAGTTTGAGAACGACTGGTATAAAAAAAAATTACTGTAATGCCGGTAGAACAGAAAAAAGCCATGGTTGACGAAAGCGATCAAGTAAGTATCTCGAAACAATGCGATTTGTTGGATATCAACCGCAGCACTTACTATTATAAGTCACAGCAAATCAATGACAACGATCTTGAAATAATGAATCAGATGGATAAGCTTCACTTGGAAGACCCAACCCGTGGCACACGCAGGATGAGCGATGAATTACAGAAACTCAACTACAAAATTGGCAGGCAGCATACACGAAAACTGATGCAGATCATGCGTATGAAGACTGTTTACTGTCGTCCCAGAACCACTGTCATAACACCAGGAGACTATAAATACCCCTATTTGCTCAGAAACCTGACAATCATTCGTTCCAATCAAGTTTGGGCAATCGATATCACGTATGTTCCCATGCAACGCGGCTATATGTTTTTGCTCGTGATTTTCGATGTTTACAGCAGGTTCGTTGTGGGATGGAGTGTTTCCAACACAATGGAAACCAGCTGGATCATTAAAATACTCGAACAATCCATAAAAAAATATGGAATACCAGAAATTATCAACTCTGATCAAGGGAGTCAGTTTACCTCACAAGAATATGTTTCTTATATTAAAAGTCTGGAAACCTGTAAAATATCGATGGACGGCAAAGGACGCGCCATTGATAATGTCTTTGTGGAGCGCTTCTTTAGAACCATCAAATACGATAAGCTGTATCTCATTGAATTGCAAAATGGACAACATGTTATAAAGGTTTGTGAAGAATTCATTCAATATTATAATTGTAGAAGAGGTCATTCTTCATTACAAAAAAGAACCCCAGAAAATGTGTACAAATCAGCAGCATAATCAAACTTTGTCTTTACGGCCGGAGTCAAAGTTATTTCCGAAATTTATCCTTGAGACCTCTTTGGGAGGGTCTCCGGAAAATTTCAGAATAACTTTGACAGCCAAACCCGGTTTATATCAAAACCTTAACTTAAATTTGTCAAATAGTTGTCCAGACATTTTAGACCAGCTCAATACCCTACAAACTGCTGGAATCAAAATAAACCAAACACAAGTTTCGATTGATGGTGATGAATATATTGTTCAAATAATCATACCTCTTTTTTATTCTGTCAATAAAGGAAAATTCTTAGGTAGTGATGTGCAATTGAAGGGAGGTTATTACGAAGTTCCGTTTAATAATGGCTGGTATAGAAATTACAATCCAGGAAGCTATCAGATAGCTGTATATGGGAAGTATAAATATCAATCAATGATGAATTGGCTTGACTATAAATGAAAAAAATATGAAATCTACCTATTTTAATTATTTATTATCTGTATCGCTATTGGCAATACTATCCCTTTATTGGTATTTAGATAAAAGATCTTTCGATTCAAGCATTGAGATTATGATTGATAATCGAAACACTTGCACAATTGAATGTGCCATATCTGATTATTATCAGACTTTTGGTGAAGTTCCAGATAACATTCAGGTCTTATTTACTTATATTTGTCAACATGATCTATATTTGATGAATGTGTCAACTTTCATTGACCCATTATCTAGAACCCCAAGATTTTTAAATTATATTCCTTTTAGGAATATCGAAAGTGGCGTGTTGGACGCATATATTCTATTTAGTGTTGGTGTTGACAATAGACTTAATTTTGATATTATTGATCAGGATGATTATAATTTTTACAATATCACGAGAAGTAATTTGTTTTACAATGAATCAGAAAACCTAGTTGATTTGAAGTATAATATTTTGGATCGTGTTTTTGGCAACAAGGATTTAATTGTTTTAGAAAAGAATTTTTCAAAATAATAGTAAATTCCTGAATACCGGGTTTCAAGATGGGCCGCAGCCCAGGGCGGAAAATTTGAACATGGATTTCTCTCAGGTTTTGTATCTTCGCTTGGCGGAAGTTATATGCAGGCAAATGCACCCCATATGAGCAAAGGCGCGCAGGTGGCGCTAGCTGCCGTAATAGGCGGCACAGCCGAGGCATTGGGTGGCGGCAAGTTTGCCAATGGCGCCGTCACAGGGGCTTATGTGATGATGTTGAATCATTTGGGAGGAGAAGTTCATGCATCTAATCGTGAAATCCGAATGAAAGCTTTAGCAATAAACCTTAGATACAACCCTTATGCACTAGGTAATGGGAATCCTTTTCTCGGCGCTGAAGCCATTTATTTTGACGCTGGAGGTGTTTTTGTTGGCGCCGAATATGACAAGGGCTACTTTTTTGTTTTAGCTGGTGATGATTACGGCCAACTTATTCCCTATACCGAAGATGGCGGAGGTGGTTCTCCAGAAGTGAGTATTGGTGTAGAATTAGGTCGTGTTGATCTAGCTGACAAATCTATTCGGTTTCAAACTGAAATGCTTTTTGGAGAGCGCAATAGATTCTGGGGAGGCGCTGCAATTGTTGGTGGTGCAGTATCACATAGTACTTATCGAGGAGTTAATCTAATCTCAACATCAGTTAATATCGGCTTAAGTGTCAATCCATTTGGTGCGTTCTCAGCCGGATGGAACAAAGGAAAAATAGAACCAAGAAGATGAAAAGTAAATCAAAAATCACTATTCTCTTTTTTGCTATATGGATTCCAGCAATAGCGTTCTGGTTTTTCTATGATATACGCAGAAAAGATAAAATAATTGAGCGCTTAGCTATTGAGTACCCTCTCATCAAAATAAATGAACAAATATTTGGACGTGTTACAAGTATTTATAATTTGGACGCCGAAGATTTTAGGATTAACACCAATAGTTTAGAGATTACCCTCAATGACACGTTAAAAAGAAGGCTTAATGTTGATAACGAAATATTTACTAGGCAAAGGCTTCATGATGTTTTAGTGGTTGGTGATGTATTGCTAAAGCAAAATGATAGCGCAACGATATCTTTATACAGGATCCAAGGAACAGATACGCTTGAATTCCAATTTCCTTTGTTGAATGAGAAGTTATATCCATTAAAATAATGAACTATTATAGAATGAATCTTTTCTTTGCATTCCTCTATCAACTGCTTTATGATTGGCAGAGAAAAAGAATAGAAAACGAGAAGAAAGCTGCACTGATTTCCTCAGCAACTTTAGGTATTCTTTTCGGTATGAATCTAATGATTATCAGCTATCTGGTTTCGCTCCTTTTTTTTGATATGGTGATTACTTTTTTGCGGTCATATTACATTTACACAGCGCTTGCAATAGTCTTCACTACAATCTTTGTGATGCTTTTCAATAAACGATATGAGAACCTATTGATAAAAGCTTCAAAACAAGAGAAAAATATACATGCTAAGTATATCACAAATGCCATTGTCTTTATAGTCATTACTTTACTTGGATATATCTTTGTATACTTTACCCTATTCAACTATATTTATTTTGGTAAATAGAAATACGGTTTTTCTAAGAATTCACATATATAAAGGCACTATGCATAAGGCGGAAAATTTGAGCACGGTTTTCTCTCAGGTTTTGTATCTTCGCTGGGTGGAAGTTATATGCAGGCAAACGCACCAAATATGAGCAAAGGCGCGCAGGTGGCGCTGGCTGCCGTGATCGGCGGCCCAGCCGAGGCATTGGGCGGCGGCAAATTTAGTAACGGCGCCGTTACCGGGGCTTATGTGATGATGTTGAATCATTTTAATAAGGTTGAAACCAGCAAACACATAAATAGCCAAAGCGGTTTGGGCAAACTCATTTACAAGCGAGCCGACGGCACTTTATTATTTAACAATGCTGTTTATGGCGAAAACAATGCCGGTCCCCACGCCCTCACCTCCGCCACTACCTCGCCCGGTATTTTCCCGCCGGCACAGCAAGATATCGTTTACAATGCATTCGATAAGGTGACTTCAATCAACGAAGGGGATAAATCTTTGCAAATCACCTATGGCCACCACCGGCAGCGCATCGGGCAGCAATACACGGCTGCAGGCAGCACAACAACTAAGGTGTATGTGGGTGCTTGTGAATACATCACCAAAAGAGGCCAAACCACCATCCACACCTACCTCAGTGGGCCGGAAGGACTTTTTGCCATAATGGTTAAGGAACCCAACGGCACACAATACATCCGCTACATCCACAGCGACCACCTCGGCTCGTGGAACACCATCAGCGATGCCAGCGGCAACAAGCTGCAGGAAATAAACTTTGATGCCTGGGGCAACAGAAGAGACCCCAACACCTGGCGCGCCTTTGCCTCCACCCCGCCCGAACCTTTGTTTGACAGGGGCTTCACGGGCCACGAACACCTTTATGGCTTCAAGCTTATCAACATGAACGGCCGCATGTACGACCCCGTGGTATCGCGTATGCTCTCGCCCGACAACTTTGTGCAGGCACCTGATTTTAGCCAGAGTTTTAATAGGTATAGTTATTGTTTTAACAATCCATTGGTTTATACTGATCCAAGCGGGGAGATACCTTTTTTAGCAGTGGTTGGAATTTATGCAGGAGTGAACTTGGTAGCTGATTTAATCCGCAATGACTTTAAAATGAATATTGGAGAAATTGGCGTGTCGGTTGGGCTTGGAGCTGTTCAGGGTGCTTTAGCATCAACTGGTGTGGGTGCAGCAGCTAAAGGGTGGACAGTACTAGTAAGTGCCGCTGCTAGTCAAATTAATATACCAATCTATCAATCAGAGAGTTTTAATTTGAGTGTTTCTCCAAGCCTTTTTGCAGGAACAAATGGACTAAGGGTTGGAGCAAGTTTGTATGGTTCTGCACGATTCGGAAATACATCAGTTGGTTTTGGGTATAACTTAGGACGAAACTTTGGAGCAACTGATTTAAGTGGTCAGATGGAAGAGTCTAAATGGTCATCAATTACGAGTTGGAATGTTGGATGGAGTGATGGTAAACAGGGACTATCCTATGGAGCATCATACTATGGTGGGAATTATGCCCAAAGTGTAGGGAATTTAGGCTTCCAAATAGGCAGGTTTAGCGCAAGTATTGAGAATGATTTTTGGACAGGTTCAGGAGATAAACATCGTACTGCTGCAATAACTGCATCTTATCAGGTTAATGATGATTTAGCTTTAACAGCAGGATTTAGCATTTGGACAGGTGCACCAAATGAACAAAGTAGATACACTGTTAATGGAGTGGATAGACCTTGTTATTATTCGGATCTTGAAGGTCCATCAGCCTTGCGAAACGGAAATTGGTTTGTAGGTGCGAATTATCGAGGTAGAAGCTATTTGGCTGGAGGAAATAGTGAAGGTGTTCGTTCAAGAATACAAAATGGTTGGCATGATGCAATGGGATCAAAAGCATTAGGCTGGATTTTTGGAGGACCTTCTCCACATTTTGAAAGAATGAATTACGAGAGTAGGTTTTATAGCAGTTACGGAACATACAATCCTTTTACAATTTACAGGCAATGATAAGGTTAGCAGCATTAGTAATCGGGCTGTTTTTATTCCAGTCCTGTGCGTTATTAACTTCACGTAAATCATTTAAACTTGATAGAGGAGAAAAAACCTCTTTCCAAGTTAAGCGAATATATACTGATAATTTTACTCATACAGTAGTTTTTTTTGATGATGGTACACTCCTCTCTATAAAAGGTGTTTCTCCTGAAAATATTACGGATTATCTGGAGAATAATCGATACAAGATTTACAAAAAATTTGATGATTACCGTTTTAAGTGGGGCGTTTACAAGATGTTAAGTGATACGATTTCTATTGAATTGCAAGAAAAAGTACATCAATGGGGTTTAATAGAAGTATGTCGTTGGCAAGGAGTTATCAAAGGAAATGAATTACAGATATTGCCGCTTGATAAAGAATTAAACGGAGGATTAGATTTTTACACCTTTTCTAGAAATGGTGTAACACTTAAAAGCGCTAATGAATTTTTGCTTGAGGAAGTTACAATTGACCCAAAGTTATCCTGGGTAAACGATTAAAGTATCTCTTACAATTTAGTTTGATCAATAATGGTCCCAGCTGATGTGGATTTAAAATCATTGTTCGGAATAATCAATTGCACATCCTAAATTGTACTTGATGAAACAAGAATTATAGATAGAATTGATTATTTTTGAAACATGAGCCAGACATCAACTATTCATTACTTCAACACCAGCAGCGAGAATATCCGCTACATACACAAGGACCACCTAGGCTCATGGCACATAATAACCGATGAGCAGGGAAATCTCTTACAGGAGTTAAGTTTTGACCCTTGGGGCAACCGCCGCAACCCCAACACCTGGCGCGCCTTTGCCTCCACCCCGCCCGAACCTTTGTTTGACAGGGGCTTCACGGGCCACGAACACCTTTATGGCTTCCAGCTTATCAACATGAACGGACGCATGTACGACCCCGTGGTATCGCGCATGCTCTCTCCCGACAACTTTGTGCAGGCACCGGATTTTTCGCAGAGTTTTAACAGGTATAGCTATGCATGGAACAATCCGCTGGTTTATACTGATCCGGATGGGGAGATCGTATGGTTTGTGCCTGTAATTTATGCTGCCGTAAACGTTGCAGCTGATTTAATTGCAAATGATTTCAAGATGAATCTTGGAGAGATAGCATTTTCTGCAGCATCGGGTGCTATTGGAGGCTTAATTGGAGGTGCAAATATCACAACAGTTGGTAATGCTTTATTATCGGCTGGGGTGAGTCAGTTGAATCGGTTTTTGCCAAGCATACCAATTTATCAATCTGCCAATTTGAATATAAATATAAGTCCTATGGTCGGCTTTGGTTCGCATGGGTTCAATTTTGGAGCTAATCTCAATGCTTCAGGACAATTCAATGATTTCGCGTTTTCAGCCAGTTTCGGTGCTGGATTTAATTCAGGCATGAGTTCTTTGGGAGAGTCTGCCGGCTCAAGCAGTTTTATTAATGGGGGCGGTTTTGTGGGCTACAACGATGGACATGCTAACTATGGTCTTGGATATTCCTATAATTCGTTTGGTGGTAAAACAAACCAAGGTGTTGGAGCTGCAACCATGCAAATTGGCGATTTCGCTTTTCGATTTGATGAAGACTGGGCACCACTAGGTGATGGTGAAGATCGCTTCAGAACCGGAGGGGCTCTGTTTACATATAAAGTAAACAATGATCTAACCCTTGCTTTTGGAGGCAGTATGATAACAGGTGATGGCGAAGGCAAAGCCCTTGCAGAAGGCAACTCAACAACAAATCCAGAAACTGGTCGTGCAGCTGGCACTTGGGATCCAACTCAAGAGTTTATGACAAAGCTAAGAGGCGGAACCATGTATGGAGGGGTTGTTTACAAGGGGCAATCTTATTTTGCCGGCAATAATTCTGAAAAACGATTACATCAAATCCAGAACTTCATTCACAGAAAAGTAGGCACACCTTATTTCTATGACCATCATTTAAGTAGCAGAAGTTATGGTTATTACGGAGGATTTCATTCAAACTATTTATTCTACTAGCGATGAAACAAATTATCATTTTGATTGCACAATTGCTATTGATAATTAGCTTGCAATCGTGTCGGATTTTTGGTTACACCGAATCACCCAATGAGCAGTTTGTTGAAATATTGAATAAAAAGAGTCAACCGTCTGATACAGAACCACTTTTAGATGGTATTTATACTTTGACCCTGTATGATAACTCATCGCACATAATTGATAGTATTCACAATGTCGAAGGAGCGGGTTTCATTTGCCCATTAATATTCTATGGAAATAATTTGGTTTCTCGAACTGGTTTATTTTCGTTTCATTCAGAAGAATGGTTAACACATTTATTTTTAGACGAAACGGAATTCATGTTAAATAAGCCATGGGGCGTATATGATAATGAAAATGGATTCATAAAAGCAATTATTTATGTTTCTTTTAGAGGCAATAGCCACAATTGGGATAACCGATACCTTTGTTATTTTGAAGGCAGAATGGAAGGCCGCGAAAAAATAGTTGACTGGCATATCGTGCCCCCGTTTCCTGATTTAACAAAAAGAGAATTGGAATATAAATACAATCAACAGATTTTGAAATTTTTAAAAACCTTTAAGTCATATGAATACAGACCTTTCCCAATGAAAACCAATATTGATTCAACAAAAGTTTGGATAAACAAATTTCGATAAATCTTCATTCTATGCGTGAAGATCGCATTCTTAAATAACACACTATTGAAGATTGAAAAACCAATCTGGTCCATCCGCAGTTGTTTAAAATAAACCCTCGTTGTACGCCTGAAAATTCCTCCCATGCGCATTATCACCCAAAACACCCAAACCACCTCCCACACCTACCTCAGTGGGCCGGAGGGCCTGTTTGCCGTGGTGGTGAAAGAACAAAAAGACAGGTTTATGATCCACTATATCCACACCGACCATTTGGGTTCATGGAACACCATCACCGATGCCGGTGGCAACAAGCTACAGGAAATCAACTTTGATGCCTGGGGCAACAGAAGAGACCCCAACACCTGGCGCGCCTTTGCCTCCACGCCTGCAGAACCTTTGTTTGACAGGGGCTTCACGGGGCATGAGCATTTGTATGGCTTTGGTCTCATCAACATGAACGGACGCATGTATGACCCTGTGGTATCGCGCATGCTCTCGCCCGACAACTTTGTGCAGGCACCGGATTTTTCGCAGAGTTTTAACAGGTATAGCTATTGCTTTAACAATCCATTGGTTTATACTGATCCGGATGGGGAATGGGTTCACATTGTAGTTGGAGCTGTTGTAGGTGGTGTTATTAATCTTGCTACAAATTGGAATAATTGTGATGGTTTTTGGGAGTATGCAGCAGCTTTTGGAGCTGGCGCAGGTTCTGGCGCACTAACTGCTGCTTTTGGTCCACTTGGAGCGTTAGGAGGTGGCGCTTTAGTTGGCGGCACTAATAATTTAATATCCCAGACAGGAACGAATTTTTCTGGTTCAGTTAATTGGGGTCAAGTTGGCATTAATACAGTTGTTGGGGGTGTTGCTGGAATTGGAGGTTATGGAGCAGGTCAATGGGCATCTAATAATTTAGGTGGAGTTGTGATAAATGGGTTTAAAATAAACAGTCAGTCTGTTTGGGCTCATACTATTAATGGGGCTTTTGGTGGGGCTTTTGGCGGGTATGCAGGTGGTTTTACTGGCGGATTATTAATGACAGGAGATATATCCATGGCGCACCAAACAGGAATGCAAGGAATGAAGTTTGGAGCCGGAATTGGTGTAGGAACAGGTTTTGCAGGTGGTCTATATTCCGGAAAACAAAATGGATTGAATCCTTGGTCTGGCAAACCTAAAAATAGCGTTACCATTGGCGAAGGAATGTCAACTGACCCAACAAAGGGTTGGATGGGTATTGACAAAATTGCTGATGATTTAGGTAGCGACTATTATAAACCAGATTCGGATATACAAATGAATGGTCCAATTAAAGGTAGTACAACATCCAATGGCATGTATAATAATGCTATTTGGATTGAGAATAATGTAAAAGGAACTGGAGCTTATATTTACGACAGAGGTCCTGTCGGAAATAATAGTCAATATTATAATATGGAAGTAGGTCGCACTATGAATTATCCTATAATTAAGGTTACTCCTTATTACAATCGCTCACAGACAATTAGAGTTTTGATTCTTAGAAAATAAAGATGGTAATTATGGAATTTAATGAACGAGAAAAATCATTAATTGAAATACTTAGAAATTTTGGATTTATAAAAGAATACGGATATAAAGAATACAAGTTTTTATACTATGTGAATGCTTATCCTTCCGTATATTTTAAGAATTATCAATTAAACCAAATATTAAGTATTATTGGTTCTGATTTTGGGAGTAATGGAAATGAATATTCGATTATAATAGAAAGACGTAGCATCTTTTCTTATAAAGTTATTGATGTAAGTGACTATTATGGCACTTTCGGCACCACTATGATTAAGGGAAAGAATTATTCCTTGAAATCACAGGCTGAGTTTGTACAAATGAATCTAATCCCAATTTTGAAAGGAAAAATATGGGTCGATGAGCTTAAAAGAAAATAAAATCATAAGCTTGATCTCCCCTGGCTTCTTTAATGTAGTGGAGCAATTTTTCTAGTTAGTCTTTAACCCGATTTTTTAGAAACGAAAAGCTATGTCAGTCAGTGTACCAATTATCCACCTATATAAACGAGGATTGATGATGAATTCTCTGATTTTTAGCCTTTATCATTTCTAGATTGAATGTCAAAACCATTTACATTTGTAGGATGAGTAATGATTCCGCATTTGATATTGCCCTCACCTCCGCCACTACCTCGCCCGGCATTTTCCCGCCGGCGCAGCAAGACATCGTGTACAATGCATTCGACAAGGTAATATCCATCACTGAAGGGGATAAATCTTTACAAATCACCTATGGCCATCACAGGCAGCGCATCAGTCAGCAATACACCGCAGCAGGCAGCACAACATACAAGGTGTATGTGTGTGCTTGTGAATATATTACCAAAAACACCCAAACCACCACCCACACCTACCTCAGCGGGCCGGAAGGACTTTTTGCCGTGGTGGTGAAAGAACCTCTGCTGGCACGGATTGCAAATTCTATCTAACAACATTGTTAGCTCCTTAATTTTCTTTATGTTGCTTCAAGCTTGGAATCCGCGCCA